>Ga0308417_1000142_pt1 | contig 55398 bp, 52 predicted proteins | sample HotsprSampleOS65_FD_203528 | JGI IMG/M metagenome (GOLD analysis project Ga0308417, IMG submission 203528) | Hot spring phototrophic mat microbial communities from Octopus Spring, Yellowstone National Park, Wyoming, United States - 20090730_OS65 ... | reverse complement strand
CAACGAGGTTCTTCGTGCACGAGAGCAGGTACGGGGCGTTCCTCAAGTCCTTCACCGAGATCGCCGCTGGCCTGAAGCTCGGCGACGGGCTCGATCCGGCAACGCAGATGGGGCCGATGGCGAATGCTCGACGGCTCGAGGCTATGGACATGTTCGTTGCCGACGCCAAGGCGAGAGGAGCGAAGGTGACGGCCGGCGGCGAGCGGCCGGGGAACCGAGGGTTCTTCTACAAGCCGACCGTGCTGGCTGATGTTCCCCCCGATGCCCGCGTGATGCACGAGGAGCCGTTCGGGCCGATCGCGCCGATCGTCCCGTTCAAGAGCTTCGAGGAGGTGGTCGAGCGCGCCAACGGCGTCGCCTACGGTCTCGCGGCCTATGCCTTCACCAACGACGAGAAGCGCGCGACCGCGATCGTCGATGCGCTGCAGTGGGGCATGGTCGGGGTCAACAGCCTCGCCGTCTCCACTCCCGAGACCCCCTTCGGCGGCATCAAGGACAGCGGCCACGGCAGCGAAGGCGGAATCGAGGGGCTCGAGGCCTATCTCAACGTGAAGTTCGTTTCGCAGGCTTGACGTTCTGCCCGGGCGACAGCGTCGGGTAGGAGTTGGACTGCGGCGGGTGGGGTACTTCAGCGGAGTGGGAGACGAAGATGTGTCCGAACCCATGCGACGAATGGCGAGAGAGGCCGCTTTACTGGTCGACGATTGGCTATCTGCGGACCTGGTGGGCGACCGATGGGGCTTGGGTGTCCCTGATCGAACGAGAAGGTGGCATGACGCCTGAGCTACTCAGCGCCATAGCGAAAGAATACTTTGTCCATCGTAATATAGTTGGCGGTGTGCAAGAGCGTGCGTCTAATATAACTAATATTTGTCGGATGTTGAATTGCAAATCACGTAACTGGCCGTCGAGTAGCCTCATTGAACGTGCTGAACTTTGTGATCAATTGACAACTAAAATGCATGAAAAAGAGTATACAAGGAGCCGCGAGTTTTCGGGACTAAGCAAGTTTATGTGGTTCATCAAGCCTTATGATTGGACGATGTACGACAAGTTTGCTACATACGGATTAAATATTGCTGGGAGCGAAAACGCCGACAAGTTCAAGTGCTTCTACAAAAAACTGCATCATGCAGACTTCAGTCATCTTGTGGAAAATATGCAACGCGAGATCGAAAATACCGAATTCAAGGGCTTGCCTGCGACACGCATCGTCGACACGCTTTTGATGGCGCGCGGCGGACGCGGCGGTGACACATTCTCTGTGAGCTCTTTCGAGGCGTTTCTACAAGTATTACCTTCGCACACGTCCTGCAACCTCGTGTCATTAGCACAAACGCTTCAGCGTCGGTTCGGTGACCATCCACTTGCTTCACCCAATCGACCCGACCGGCAGCGCCGCGGACGCGGACGGCAGCGGCGTCGATGACAGACGCGATGTTGCTCGCGATCACTGTCTGAACGCGTCGCCACGTCGTGCCGGCGTGCCGTGCGTCAGGCTGCGTCCTGCGCCGTGCGGTCCACGATAGCGATCGGGGTCGGCGACGCGCACGCCTTCTCGGTTTCGGGCAGTAACCCGAACACCGGCCGCTCCCGGTGACCGACGTCGATCGACCCGCGAGCGCGCTGGTATCGTCGCGTGCCCTGCGTCGTCGACACACGCGCACTGGTCGTCCGGCCGAGGTCGCCGACGAAGCCGCGCGCGTCTGATCGGTTGCCGTGGCTGGAAGGGGACGATGCCGGCCGCCGCCCCTTTTTCGTGCCCGCGCCCTTGAACAGGACGCCCGTGCGCCATATCGTTTTCAGGAAGTTCTGAAATCGCAGGAAAGCCGGAACGCCGTGAACCTCCCCCCGCTCATCCAGTCCTTCGTGCTGCATTTCGGCGAGATGGGCAGCCGCTGGGGCATCAACCGCACCGTCGGGCAGATCTACGCCCTGCTCTACGTCTCGCCCGAGCCGCTCAACGCAGACCAGATCGTCGAGGCCCTCGGCCTCTCACGCTCGAACGTCTCGATGGGCTTGCGCGAGCTCCAGGCCTGGAACCTCGTCCTGCTCCGCCATCTTCCCGGGGACCGGCGCGACTACTTCACCACGCCCGACGATGTGTGGCAGATCCTCCGCGTTCTCGCCGAGGAGCGTAAGAAGCGTGAGGTCGATCCGACCCTCTCGGTCCTGCGCGAGCTCCTGATGCAGAAGCCCGCCACGGCGGCGGAGCGTCACGCCCAGGCGCGGATGGCCGAGATGCACGGCCTGATCGAGCGGCTCACCACCTGGTACGAGGACGTGAAGCGGCTCGAGACCGAGCGTCTCGCCGCGCTGCTTGCGCTCGGCGCGAAGGTGACGAAGTTCCTGGAAGCGAAGGACAAGGTGATCGCGCTCGCCCGGCCCCGCCGCGCGGCGCAGAAGGAGCAGGCATGATGGACGCAACCATTCTCGCGCGCATCCAGTTCGCAGCGAACATCTCGTTCCACATCCTGTTCCCAACGATCACCATCGCGCTCGGCTGGGTGCTCTTGTTCTTCAAGCTCCGCTTCAACGCCACCGGCAACGAGAAGTGGATGGGCGCCTATCGCCTCTGGGTGAGGGTGTTCGCGCTTTCCTTCGCGCTCGGCGTCGTCTCGGGCATCACCATGAGCTTCCAGTTCGGCACGAACTGGCCGGGGTTCATGGAGCGCGTGGGCAACATCGCCGGGCCGCTGCTCGCCTATGAGGTGCTGACGGCGTTCTTTCTCGAGGCGACGTTCCTCGGCATCATGTTGTTCGGCTTTCGCCGCGTGCCAGGCTGGCTGCACACCGGCGCGACCTTCCTCGTCGCCTTCGGCACGACGATGAGCGCGTTCTGGATCCTCGTCCTGAACTCATGGATGCACACGCCGGCCGGCTTCGAGCTGCGCGACGGCGTGGCGCACGCGACCGACTGGTGGGCGATCGTGTTCACACCGTCGATGCCCTATCGGCTTGCGCACATGCTGCTTGCCTCTGCGCTGACGGTTGCCTTCCTGCTTGCCGGCCTCTCCGCCTATCGCTGGCTGCGGGGCGACCGCGGCGCTGACGTCGCTGCAGCGCTGCGCACCGGCATCGTCATGGCCGCGGTGCTCGCGCCGACCCAGGCCCTGGTGGGCGACCTGCACGGGCTCAACACGCTTGAGCACCAGCCGGCCAAGGTCGCGGCGATGGAGGGCAACTGGGAGACGCGCAGCCACGTCCCGCTCCTGCTCTTCGCGATCCCGGACGAGGCCGCGCGGACAAACCGCTTCGAGATCGGCATCCCCTCCGGCGCGTCGCTGATCCTCAAGCATGACCCGGCCGGCGTCGTTCCGGGCCTGAACGATTTCCGCGGTGAGCATCCGCCGGTCGCGCCGGTGTTCTACGCGTTCCGCGTCATGGTCGGCACTGGCATGCTGATGATCGGCTTCGGGCTTGCCGGCGCCTGGTTCCTGTGGCGGCGCGGCGCGCTGCCGCGCTGGCTGCTTCTCGCGCTCGTGCCGATGAGCTTCGCCGGATGGGTGGCGACTCTTGCCGGCTGGTACGTCACGGAGATCGGTCGCCAGCCCTGGCTCGTCACCGGCGTTCTGACCACAGCCGAGGCGGTGGGCCCGATCGCTGCCGGAACGGTTCTGTCCACGCTCGTGATGTATCTCGCGCTCTATGCCGTCCTGCTTGCAGCTTACGTGGCTGCCCTGTTCCGGCTCGCGCGCAAGGCCGGCGCACCGCCTGTGCCGCAGGGGGGCGGGGAGGCGCTCGCGCTCGCCCGCGCGGTGCCGGCAGGCAAGGCCTGAGCGTGCGATGACGCCGTTCCTGCCGCCAGAGCTCCTGCCAGTCGTGTTCGCCGGGCTGATGGCGGCCTCAGTACTCGCCTATGTGGTGCTCGACGGCTTCGACCTCGGGGTCGGGCTGCTCCTGCTGCAGGCCGGGGACGAGGCGGAGCGCGACCGGATGATCGCCTCGATCGGCCCGTTCTGGGATGCGAATGAGACCTGGCTCGTGCTCGGGGTGGGCTTGCTTCTCGTCGCTTTTCCCGTCGCGCATGGGGAGATCCTCACCGCGCTCTACCTGCCGGTGGCGCTGATGCTGCTCGGCCTCACCTTGCGTGGAGTCGCCTTCGAGTTCCGCGCCAAGGCGCCTGACCGCGAGACCAAGCGGCGTTGGGACTATGCCTTCGCCGGCGGGTCGCTGCTTGCGTCGCTGACCCAGGGCTGGATGCTCGGCCGCTACGTGCTCGGCTTCGACGGCGGCGCGATCGCGCTCGCTTTCGCCGCGCTCTCCGCAATCGGCGTGGCGGTTGCCTACAGCTTCATCGGTGCCGCCTGGCTGATCTGGCGCACCGAGGGGGCGCTGCAGAGGCGCGCCGTTGCCTGGGCGCGGCGGTCGCTCTGGGGTGTCGCTGCCGGGATTGTCGCCGTCTCGGTCGCCACGCCGGTTGCGAGCGAGCGCATCTTCCATCGCTGGTTCGACTTCCCCAACGTGCTCCTGCTCGCGCCGTTGCCGCTCGCGACGCTCGCGCTGGTGGCTGGCCTCGCCGCGCTGTTGCGCCACCTGCCGCTGCCTGGAGACGCGCTTCGGCGCCTGCCTTTCTGGGGGGCGGTCGGGTTGTTCTGCCTCTCCTTCGCCGGGCTTGCCTGGAGTTTCTTCCCCTACGTGGTGCCGGAACGGCTCACTCTGTGGCAGGCGGCAGCGGCGCCGGAGAGCCTCTCGATCATCCTGGCCGGGGCGCTCATCGTGCTGCCCATCATCGCAGGCTACACCGTGCTCGCCTGGCGCGTCTTCGGCGGCAAGGCGATGGATCTCCGTTACGACTGATCTCCTTTACGACTGAGCGATCAGCGCCTCTGCCGCGTCGGCGAGCGCCGCGCAGCCGCGGACGATGTCCTCCTCCTTCGTGTCCTCGCTCCAATGGTGGCTGATGCCGCCGATCGAGGGAACAAAAAGCATCCCCGCCGGCATCCGCAGAGCGAGCATCTGCGCGTCATGCCCAGCGCCTGAGGGCATGCGCTGCCAGAGCCCCGGAGCGTGGCGCTCGGCGGCGGCAGCGAGAGCGTCCTGGAAACGCGCGTCCATCACCTTAGGGATAGTCTTCGATGCGACCTCGATGGTCACGCGGCACGGCCCCGCAGCGTCCGCCTCGGCGACGAGTCGTCGGAGATGCGCCTCGAGCCGGTCGAGCACGGCCGGATCGGCGTCGCGGAACTGCACGTTCATCTCCGCCCGGCCGGGCACGATCGAGGGGGCGTTGGGCTCGAGCGACATACGTCCGATGGTCCAGACCGAGCGTTCGCCGATCACCTCGGGGAAGGTGTCGTCGATGCGGTTCGCAAGCCGCGTCATCGCCACGCGCGCGTCCTTGCGGATGGCCATGCGGGTGGTGCCGGCGTGGTTCTGCACGCCTTCGAAACGGATGCGGAAGTTCCAGATCGCGACGATGGAGGTGACGACGCCGAGGACGAGCCCCTTCGACTCGAGCTCGTCCCCCTGCTCGATATGCGCCTCGAGATAGCCGATGTAGCGGGAAGGGTCGTCGAGCGTCACGCGGGGGACGCCGGCGAGCCCAGCCTGCGCGAGGCCGGCGCGCATGCTCTCGCCGGTGGTGCGGTTGGTTGCCGCGTCGATCTCGCTTTCCGACACCTCGCCGATGAAGGAGCGGCTGCCGAGGAAGTTGCCGTAATGACCCTCCTCGTCCACCCAGGCGGCGACGTCGATCGGCAGGTGCGGGAGCGCGCGCGCCACCTCGAGGCCGAAGATCACGCCCATCGCGCCGTCGAGCCAGCCCGCCTCGTTCTGGCTCTCGAGATGGCTGCCGATGAGCAGCCGACGCCCGGGGTTGCGCGTGAAGCCGAACACCGAGGCGATGCCGTCTATCCGCGGCTCGAGCCCCGCCTCCGCAGCCGCTCGGCGAGCCAGTGGCGGCTCTTGATGTCCTCGGCCGAGAGTGTGGGGCGGTGGACGCCTGAGCCGAACCGGCCGAAGCCGCGCAGTGTGTGGAGGTCAGCCAGAAGTCGCGCGCCGTCGATCCGTGCCATCGTCCTTTCCCTTCCGGTCGGGCCACGATGCTGCACCGAAGCCACGCACGCGGGGAGGGGGGCGTTGCGGTAGGCCGCGGCGCCGGCCATCACGGGGCGTTGCGCGCGAGCGCGGCGCTGTCGGGCTTGGAGCGAAGCCCCGCACCCGGGGAGGGGGGCGCTTGTCTGATCAAGGGCAGACCCGTCGGACCGATCAAGGGCAGACCCGTCGGACCGAAGCCCCGCACGCGAGGCGGGGGGGTCACGCGGCTGCGGTGCGTACGCCGGAGGCTGGCTCGTAGACGCCGCGCTCGCCCGGGATGGCGCTGAACCGGTCGGTGATGCCGAGCACGGTTTCCGCTCCGCCCAGGTAGAGAACGCCGTCTGGGGGCATCTGCGCGGCGATCGCCTCGAGCACGCGGGACTTCGTCGGCTGGTCGAAATAGATCAGCACGTTGCGGCAGAACACGATGTCGAACCGCCCGAGCCCACGCAGGTCGCCCAAGAGGTTGCCCTCGCGCCACGTCACCATCGCGCGGATCTCCTCCGCAATGCGCCAGTTCGTCCCTTCCTGGCGGAAATACTTGACGAGCAGCTGGATCGGCAGGCCGCGCTGCACCTCGAACTGCGAATAGAGCCCCTCGCGCGCGCGCGCGAGCACCTCGCGCGAGAGGTCGGTGCCGACGATCTCGACGCGGCGGTCGCCGAGCCAGGGCCTCGACTCGGCGACGATCATGGCGAGCGAGTAGGCCTCCTGCCCGGTTGAGCAGGCGGCGGACCAGATCCGAATGGGCTGCCCGGGCGGCCTTGCGGCGTGGATCCGCCGCAGCGCCGAGGCCTTGACGTGCTCGAACGGCTTTCCGTCGCGGAAAAAGAACGTTTCGTTGGTCGTCATCAGCTCGACCACCTCGCGCGCGAGCGGCTCCGCCGTCTGGAGCCTGGCGACGAGGGCGGCGAGATCGGCGATCTTCTCCCGCCGCATCAGCGGCCCGAGCCGCGTCTCGACGAGGTAAAGCTTGTCCGGGCCGAGCACGAGGCCGGAACGCGCGTGCAGGAAGGCGGCGAGGGAGGAGAAGGCGGCCTGGCTCATGCGCGTGCCCTCGCGGCGAAGGACGATGTGACGGCTGCGGCGATCTCAGGAAGCGGCAGCACGAGATCGGCAAGGCCTGCGTGGCAGACCGCGCCCGGCATGCCCCAGACGACAGAGCTCGCCTCGTCCTGGGCGATCACGCGGCCGCCGGCAGCGACCACGGCCTCTGCGCCCTTCATCCCGTCTTGGCCCATGCCGGTGAGCATCACCACAAGAACGCGTCCGCCATAGGCAGTAGCGGCAGACCGCAGCATCGGGTCGACGGCGGGACGGCAGAAATTCTCGGGTGGCGCCTTGGAGAGCCTGATCCGGACCCCGCCCGGTTCCTGCGCCACGGTCAGGTGCGTGTCGCCCGGGGCGAGGTAGGCGCGGCCGGGCAGAGGCGCCTCTCCGTCCTTCGCCTCCGCGCAGGGCGGGCCGCCGATCCGGTCAAGATGCTCGGCGAGGATTGCGGTGAAGGTCGCCGGCATATGCTGGGTCACAAGGATCGGGACCGGAATGTTCCGCCCGAGCCCGGCAAACAGCGTAAACAGCGCCTGCGGCCCTCCCGTGGAGGCGCCGATCGCGACCACCGAGGGCGGCAGAGGCTGCGCCTGGCGCCGCAGCGGTCGGGGCGGAGGCGGGGGCAGGGGACCCTGTCTCGGCGCCGTGCCCTTGAGCCTGTGCCGCTGCCGGCCAAGCCCCTTCACCTTCGCCACGAGCTCGTCGCGGAACTGCGCCTCGCCGGCGATCTCAGCCATCGAGGACGGTTTCGGGACGTAGTCGGCAGCACCCAGCCTAAGCGCGCGCATGGCGATGTCGGCGCCGCGCGTCGTCAGCGTGCTTGCCATCACGATCTTGAGCTGCGGGTCAATTCGCAGAAGCTCGGGAAGGGCGGCAAGCCCGTCCATCACCGGCATCTCGACATCGAGCACGCACACGTCCGGCCGCGTATGCCGCGCTGCCTCCACCGCGTCGCGGCCGTTCGCGGCCCGCGCAACCACAGAGAGCCCTGGGTCGGACTCGAGCATCCGGGTGACGAGGCCGCGAATCACCGCGCTGTCGTCGCAGACGAGCACGCGCACGCGCCCGTCCTCGGTTGCGCCGACCGCGCGGGCCTGCGCCGTTGCCGGGGGGGAGAGCGTCACAGCAGCCCGGCCTGCTCGAACTTGGAGGCGATGATTTCGGCGTCGAACGGCTTCATGATGTACTCTGCCGCCCCTGCCTGCATCGCCTCGACGATGAAGCCCATCTCGTTTTCAGTGGTGCAGAACACGACCGTCGCGGCAGCGTCCCCGAACTCGGCCTTCAGCGCGCGCAGGAACTCTATCCCGTTCATCACCGGCATGTTCCAGTCGAGCAGCACAGCGCGCGGCATCGCGCGGCGGCAGGCAGCGAGCGCCTGCATGCCGTCTTCCGCCTCCTCGACCCTGAAACCCTGCGCCTCGAGGATGTTGCGGGCGATCCGGCGCACCACCCGGCTGTCATCGACGACGAGGCAGACGCCCCGCCCGCCCGGCCCATGCGGGCTGGCTTCGAGAGTGGCCGCTTCTGGCTCTGGCATTGCCTGGCTGCTCCGTGCCGTTGGCTCGGGCTGAGCATGCACGGGCGATTGCATATCCTTCGTTAAAGCCCCAGAAGGTGGCGATGCCCGAGGCCCCGCTCACCCCCGAAGCCTTCCTCGCCTGGCTTGCCGGGATCGGCATCCAGCATGAGACCATCCACCACCCGCCTGTGTTCACGGTCGCGGAGAGCAAGGCGCTTGCGATCCATGAGCGCCTGCCGGGAGCGCATGTGAAGAACCTGTTCCTGAAGGACAGGGACGGGCGTTTCTGGCTCGCCACTGTGGCAGAGCATCGGCGCGTGCCGATCGGGGCGCTCGCGCGGTCTCTGGGACTGCCCAGGATGAGCTTCGGCTCGCCTGAGGAGTTGAAGGCGATGCTCGGCGTCACGCCCGGGTCGGTGACGCCGTTTGCGCTCGTGAACGACCGCGCCCGGCGCGTTGGGTTCATTCTCGACCGGGAACTGGCCGAGGCCGAGGGTCGGATCACCGCCCATCCGCTGACCAACACCGCGACGACCGCGATCGCGGCAGCGGACCTGCCACGCTTCCTTGCCGCAACCGGCCACCGGCCGCTGCTGGCCGACCTCGCCGCGCTCGAGGCCGCCCAGGGCTGACTCCGGCACAGCCTTGCTCGCGCGCTCCGCGAGCGCATGTTATGGGCAGGGCGTGCAGGACCGCGCCGAGGCGGTGCCCAAGACACGAGAGAAGGCTCATGGAGATCATTTTCGACCCGCCCAAGCAGGCCGGTGGTGCGCAGGCCCAAGGTGCGGACGCGCCCGACCCCGTGAAGGACGTCACCGAGGCGACCTTCATGGCCGATGTCATCCAGGCGAGCCAGCAGGTCCCCGTGGTGGTCGACTTCTGGGCTAGCTGGTGCGGCCCTTGCAAGCAGCTCACCCCGGTGCTCGAGAAGGTGGTCAGAGCCGCGGGCGGGCGGGTCAGGCTCGCCAAGATCGACATCGACAGGAACCCGCGCCTGATCGCGATGCTCGCGCAGCAGGGCCTGCGGATCCAGTCCGTGCCGACCGTCGTGGCGGTGGTGCAGGGCCAGCTCGTGCCGCTGTTCCAGGGCGCCCTGCCGGAAAGCCAGGTGCGCCAGGTCATCGAGCAGGTCGTGCAGATGGCAGGCGGCACGCTGCCTGCCGAGGACCTGATGGCCGAGGCAAAGGCGGCCGCCGCGGAAGGCCGGCACGAAGAGGCGGCTGAGCTCCTGCGCGCGCTGGTTGCCGAACAGCCGGACAACGCCGAGGCGATCGGGCTGCTCGGTCGGTCGCTGATCGCGCTCGGGCGCGAGGAGGAGGCAGCGGCGCTCGTCTCAGCCCTGCCCGCCAATGTCGAGAGCCACGCCGAGGTGCAGGGCGTGAAGGCGGCGCTCGAGGTCGCCGCCAAGGGTCGAGAGGCGCAGGCCAAGCTCGTCGATCTCCAGGCGCGGCTTGCCGCCGACGCAAACGACCACGCCGCGCGCTTTGACTACGCGGTGGCGCTGAACGCGCTCGGGCGGCGCGAGGAGGCGGCGGAGCAGCTTCTGCAGATCATCAAGAAGGACAGGCACTGGAACGATGATGCGGCGCGGCTGCAGCTGCTCAAGTTCTTCGAGGCCTGGGGCCTCTCGGACGAGGTGACGGTAGCGGCGCGTCGGCGCCTCTCCGCCCTCCTGTTCAGCTGAGGCGGATGGCCGATGGGCGACGCGCGATGACCGATGCCTGGGCGCCGAAGGCCTCCGACCTGCCGACGGAGATCGCCGTCTTCCCGCTCACCGGAGCGCTGCTTCTGCCCTTCGGCCGGCTGCCGCTCAACATCTTCGAGCCGCGCTACCTCGCGATGACTGAGGACAGCCTCTGCCAGCGCAGGATGTTCGGCATGATCCAGCCGAATGCGGCTGAGGCAGCAGGGCCTTTCGGGCCCGCCCTCTACCGCGTCGGCTGCCTCGGGCGGATCTCGTCCTTCAGCGAGACGGAGGACGGGCGGCTCCTGATCACTCTGACCGGCGTGGCGCGCTTCTCGGTCGTCGAGGAACTGCCGATGCGGCGTGGCTATCGCCGCGTCCGCGTCGAGTACGGCGCCTTCCTTGCCGATCTCGATGCAGAGGCAAGCCCGGTTCTCGACCGCGCGCGTCTCGAGGAGAGCCTGCGCGCCTATTTCCGCGCCAACCGCATCGAGGCCAACTGGGACGCGGTGCGCGAGACACCGGATGCGATGCTGGTCACCACCCTCGCCATGGTCTGCCCGTTCGAGCCGCGGGAGAAGCAGGCCCTGCTCGAGGCGCCGAGCGTGCAGGACCGAGCCGAGATGCTGCTCGCGCTGGTCGAGATCGGCGCCCATGGCGCCTCTGATCCGGAAGGAGGAGCACGATTGTCATGAGTGTGGAGACAGCCGCCGAGCCGCCGCCGGTCGATCCGCGGCTTCTCGAGATCCTGGTCTGCCCCGTGACCAAGGGGCCGCTCCGCTACGACCGGGACCGCGGCGAGCTGATCAGCGACCAGGCAGGCCTCGCCTACCCGATCCGGGACGGGATCCCGATCATGCTCCCGGACGAGGCGCGCCGGCTGGACGATCCGGCGCCGCCACGCTGAACCGGGGCGCGCGATGCCGACGCCGACCGAGATACGCCTCAAGCGCGCCGAGAAGGCACTGGTCGTGACCTTCAACGACGGCGTGAGCTACACGCTCCCGGCCGAATACCTGCGGGTCGAAAGCCCCTCTGCCGAGGTGCAGGGCCATGCGCCCGACCAGAAGGTGCTCGTCTGGGGGCGACGCCATGTCGGGATCCTGAGGGTCGAACCGGTCGGGAACTACGCGGTGCGGATCGTGTTCGACGATCTGCACGATAGCGGCATCTACTCTTGGGAGTATCTCCGCACGCTCGGCGCCGAGTACGAGACACGCTGGGCGCGCTACCTCGAGGAACTCGCCGCACGCAATCTCTCGCGCGAACCCCGGAAACCCCCTGCGCCCCGACCGGGCTGAGGCGGCGAGCCAGGAGGCAAGGCTTGGTCCTCGTCCGCTCGCTTCTGTTCAACCTCGCCTTTTTCGGCTTCACGGCCTTGGGCGGCGTGCTGCTCTCCCCCGCCCTTGCCCTCTCGCGCGAGGTCTCGCTCGCGGTGGTGCGCTGGTGGGGGCGCCAGGTGGTCGTGTTGCTCCGAGTCATCGCCGGCATAGAGGTTCGGGTGACCGGGCGCGAGCACCTTCCGCCCGAGGGGCCTGCGCTGATCGCGGCCAAGCACCAGTCAGCCTTCGACACAATCATCTGGCTCGCGCTTCTGCCGAGGCCAGCCTATGTGCTGAAGAAAGAGCTCCTTGCCATCCCTGTTTATGGCTGGTTCGCCGCGCGGTCGGGCCAGATCGGCGTCGATCGCGGCGCCGGGGCAGCAGCGATTCGGTCGCTGCTGCGCAACGCCGAGGCGGCTTTGGCCGATCGCCGCCAGGTGGTGATCTTTCCGCAGGGAACCCGGGTCGCCGCACGGCCGGGAACGGCTGCTGACCACCCCTACCAGCCGGGTGTGGCGGCGCTCTATGCGCGCAGCCGACTGCCGGTGATCCCGGTGGCAACCGACTCTGGGCGATTGTGGCCGCGGCGGTCCTTCCTCAAGCATCCCGGCACCATCACCATCGCGGTTCTGCCGCCCATCCCGCCTGGCCTGCCGCGCCCCGCCTTCGAGGCAGCGCTGTCGGGCGCGATCGAGCGGGCGAGCGATTCGCTGCTTGCCGCCCCTGTGGACAAGTCTGTGGAAAGCGGTGCTGTCCGAGCTTGACCGGCACATGAGCATCATTTGGGAAGTGCTTGTGGAGCCGTGCTTCATCGGCGGAAAACCGCCATCCTCTGCAACCTGTTCCGGCCAGCTTTGCGCGCGGTGGGCGATGGCCGGGTCCTGTGGGTGACGCGACGATGCTCGGACGCCTCATCCCTGCTCTCTTCGCCGTTGCTGCCTTGGTCGCTGCCTGCCATGCCGCGCTCTGGTGGGCGGTCACCGGCAGGCTTAGGACCGAGGCGGAGGCCGCGATCGCGGCGGAGCGTGCTGCTGGCAACACGGTCAGCCACGGCGTCCCCGAGCGCGGCGGCTATCCTCTCTCGGCCCGGGTGACGCTGCCTCACCTGCGCTACGCGGGTCTCGTGCCGCTGCCAGGCGGGGCGGCCCTGCCGGTCGCCGGCCGGGCGCAGGCGGTGACGCTGGTGCTCGGCCCTGAGGCGCCGCGCAGGCTCAGCATCGAGCTCGCCTGCCCCTGCGAAGGCGGCACAGTTGGTGCCCTGCCGATACCCATGGACGCCGCGGAACTGCGCGCAGAGCTTCCGCTCGGTCGCAACGGCGGCGGCCGGACGCTGACCGGTCGCGGCCTTGTTCTCTACCTGCCTGAGGGCCGGCTTGCGATCGCACAGCTGCGCGCCCGCGTGCCGGACCCGGCCTCGGCGACGGTCTCGGCCGACATCTTCGGGATCGACCTGCCGCCGCCCGAGTCGCAGTGGCCGCTCGGCGCGCGGATCGCCCAGGCTTCCGCCGAGGTGACTCTGAGGGGCGTGCTGCCCGCCGGACCGACACCGGCCCGCGCCCTTGCCGCTTGGCGTGACCGGGACGGCGCGGTCACGCTCGACCGGGTCTCGCTCTCCTGGGGGCCGCTTTCTGTGCGCGGGGCGGCGACCATGGCGCTTGACCAGGCGCTGCAGCCCCGCGGCACGGCCCAAGCGACTCTCGTAGGCTACGGCCAGGCGCTCGAGCGGCTCGCCGAAGCTGGGGTGGTGCCGCGCGGGGCCGCCGCTCTCGTCAGGCTTGGCCTGAACGCGGCGTCCCGGCAGGGCGAGGGGGGCGAGCGGATGGTCGACATCGCTCTCACGATCGAGGATCGCACGCTCTCGATCGCGCGAATCCCGCTCGCTCGCCTGCCGCCCGTGGTCTGGCCTGACCGCGCCTGGTGACCGGGCAGGGGAGGAACCTGCGGGCGACGCCCGTGCCATGCGTTTGGGCCATGCCGCCTGCCGCTGCCGGGCTCCGCGTGCGGCCATCGTCGCCGGGCTGCAGCACGGCAGGATCGGGGCTCAGCGCCTCGAGCAAGCCCTGCGCGTGCGCGCAAGCAGAGCGCCCCACGCAGAATCGAAGGGGTGGAGGCCCGGAAGCGTCGGGCGCCTCCCCTCCGCCTCCCAGCGGAACAGGCCTCCCGAGAGATTGACAACGGCGAGCGGCCGGAACGGTGCGAGCGCAGCCGCCGCGCGCTCCGCCATGCGGGCGCTGCGCAGGCCGACGGAGCAGACGAACAGCACGACCCGGCCGGCGCAGGCTTCGCCATGGTCGGCGACGAAACGCGCCGCTGTCGTGGCAGGGTCTATCCGGATCGAGCCGGGAATGTGACCCTCGTTGAACTCGGCCTCGGCGCGCACGTCGAACAGCCGCGCCCTGCCCTCGGCGACCAGCGCTTCTGCCCGCGCCGGGCAGAGATGCGGCACGGGGTGAAGGCGTCGGATCGCCCGCTCGACATCGGCGAGCGTCACGGCAGGGTCGCGCGGATCGGGCAGGCGGGCGGCACGCTTATTACGCAGGAAGGGCATCGGCTGCCTCCCCGCCCGGCTCGCCACGCCTTACCGAGCCGCCGGCGACGAGGTGCAGAACCGCGCCGCCCGCAGAGGCGGCATCCTCGGGATCGTGCGTGACCATCAGCACGGGAAGGCCAAGACGGCGCGCGCGATCGAACACGAAGCGGCGCATGCGCTCGCGCAGGCCGACATCGAGCCGCCCGAACGGCTCGTCGAGCAGGAGCGCGCGTGGCTCGGCAAGCAGGGTGCGCATCAGCGCAACGCGCGCCCTCTGCCCGCCGGAGAGGGTCGCTGGGTCGCGGTTGGCGAAACCGTCGAGCTCCGCATCCGCGAGGGCTCTCTCGATCCTCGCCTGCCGCTCCGCACCGCGCACCGAGGGGGGCAAGCCGAAGGCGAGATTGCCGCCCACCGAAAGGTGCGGGAACAGGAGATCGTCCTGGAACAGGATGCCGATCCGCCGCCGATGCGCAGGCAGGGCGGTGACATCGGTGCCGTCGACGGCGACCGCGCCGCTTGCCGTGAAGCAGGCATCGAGCGTGCCGCAGACCCAGGCGAGCAGGCTCGACTTGCCGGAGCCGGAAGGACCCATCAGCGTAACGATCTCGCCCTGCGGAACGGCGAGATCGAGCGGGCCGAGAAGCGAGCGCTGGCCGATCCCAAGCCGCGCATTCCTGATCGCGAGCCCGCTCACGCGACAGCGAGCCCACGCCTGTTGCGCCAGGCGAACGGCGGCGCTGCGGTCGCAACCGCGTAGACAAGGAGAGGCAGGAGCGCTTGCGCGAGAGCCCAGGCGGCAATCACGCGCCGGTCCGACCCGCCTGAGAGCGTCACCGCCTCCGTCGTCAGCGTGGTGATGCGCCCCGCACCTGCGAACAGTGTCGGCAGGTACTGCCCGGCGCTGACGGCAAAGCCGATTGCGGAGGCTGCGAGGATCGGCCGCAGCATCACGGGCAGCTTCACCGTGAAGAAGGTTCGCCACGGCCCGGCGCCAAGCGCCGCGGCGCTGCGCGCAAGCCGCCTGTCCATCGCCCGCCACGGGTCAGCGAGACTGAGGAAAACGTAGGGCAGGACGAACAGGAGATGCGCCCACACAACGGCCGCGACCGTGCCGTCGACCCCGGCGCGGACGAACAGAACCTGAAGCCCGAACAGGAAGGCGAGCTGCGGCAAAAGGAGCGGCGCATAGAGAAGCCAAAGGGCGCGCGCGCTCGGCTCGATCCCGAAACGGTGCTCGGCCTCGAGGCAGAGCAGTGCGAGCGCGACCGCCCCGCAACTCGCGAGCGCGCCGATCGTCGCCGTGGCGCGGAACGCCTCTGCAAGCCTGCCCGCCTGGGCACGCCAGGTCTCGAGGGTGAGCGAGCTCGGCAGGGCGTGGGGAAAGCGCCAGGGGCCGGCTGCTGACCAGAGCAGCAGCACGAGAAGAGCAGCGAGGGAGAGGGTTGCGACTGCGGCGAGCGCCCCGGCCCCGGCGAGCCTCAGCGCGCCGCCCCCTCCGCCCCTGCCTCCGGCCTCGATCCAGCGCCTGCCGAGCCTCGACAGGATCGCCTCCCCCATCCGCCACAGCGCGATCGCAAGCGAGACGAGCACGGCGAGGAGAAGCGAGGCGGCAGAGGCGGGGAACCAGAGCGCGAGGTCGCGGTCGGAGAACCAGCGCATGGCGAGCACGCCGAGTGTGGGCGATGTGCCCGGGCCCAGCACGATCGCGACATCGACGACGGAAAGGCTGAAGGCGAGCACCGCGTACACGGGCAGCCGGATCTGCGGGTAGACGACCGGGAACACCGCCTTCATCCAGCCAGCGGCCGGGCTGTAGCCGAGGCTGCGTGCCGCCCGCATCAGGGCAGGGGCACGAACCTGGTTCAATGCGGTCAGCGTTGCGAGGAGGAGATAGGGCACCTCCTTCAGGACCAGCCCCGCGACGAGCGCGATTCCGGCAGAATCGTTCACCGTCGCGAGATCGGGAGGACGGGTCCAGCCTGTTGCCCAGGGAGAGAGGAGCCGTGCCACCATCCCCGAAGGCGCTGCGAGGAAGGCGAAGCCAATCGCGATCGCCGCGTGCGGGGTTGCCAGCATCGGCGCGAGGGTAGCCTGCGCCAGGCGGAACAGCGCCGTGTCGTGGCAGGCGGCGCAGAACAGTACGACGATTCCGAGGGAAAGCGCGGTCGCGGCGAAGCCCGAAGTCAGGGTCAACTGGAGCGAGGCGGCGAAGCCTGGCGCTTGGAGGAGCGCGGCCCAGGGCGCGAGCGACAGCCGCTCGCCGCCGATCGCCGGCAGGAAGCCAAAGGCAGGCAGCGCGGTTCCCGCAAGCCCGGCCGCGATCGGGCCGAGGAACAGGACGAGCGTCAGTGTTGGCGCGGCGCGGAGCAGGGCGCCCGGACGCGGCGCGACGAGAAGTCTCAGCGCGAGACCCGACGCTCCCATTCCGCGACGATCCGCGTCATCCAGGAGGGGTGCGGCTCCGGCAGCGGACGGCCAAGTTCCGCATCCGAGAGCGTCGCCGAACCGCGCGGGAGGCGGTCGAAGCGCGCGCGCTCCTCGGGCGGCAGGCGCTCGAGCGCGAGCACAGTCGGGCTGCCCAAGACCCGCGGGTCCTGCGCGTGCGCCTGCGCCTCCGCGCTCAAGAGGAAATCGGCGAGCACCATCGCCGCCGCCTTGTGCGCGGCGTTGAAGGGGATGGCGACGAAGCTCGCATTGCCGATGGTGCCGCGCTCGAGCACGAAGCTGCGCACGCTTGGCGGAAGCTGGCCGGTCGCGATCGCCGTCGAGGCCTCGGACGGGTTGAAGGAGATCATGATGTCGATCTCGCCGTCGTTCATCAGCGCCCGCTGGGCGGGGCCGTTCTCCGGGAAGTGCTGGCCGCGGCGCCAGAGATACGGGCGGATCGCCTCGTACCAGGCCCAGAGCGGCGCGCTTGCTGCGTCGAAGGTGGCGTCCGTCGCGGGGGCAGCGAGCACCGACTGGTCGGGAGTGAGCTCGAACAGCGCCTGCTTGAGAAAAGTGGCGCCCAAGAAATTGCGCGCGGTCGGGTGCGTCAACCGCCCGGGATTGGCGCGCGCCCAGTCGAGCATCGCCGGGATCGACCGCGGCGGGTTGCTCACCCGCGCGCTGTCGTAGACATAGACGATCTGCGCCATGCGCCACGGCGCGGCAAGTCCATCGACAGGAACGGTGAAGTCGGTCACCGTCGCTGGCTTTCCCTCTCTGTCGATGAAGCGCGCATTCGGCAGCCGGTCGACGAAGGGGCCGAACAGCAGCCCTGCCTCCTTCATCGCGAGGAAATTCGGCCCGTTGATCCAGATGAGGTCGACGCTGCCTCCCTCGAGGCGCCCTGCCGCCTTCTCGGCGACGACGCGGGCGACGGCCTCTGCCGTGTCGCGCAGGCGCACATGCTGAACACGGAAGCCGAACCGTTCCGATACGCGATCGTTTACCCAGGCAATGAAGCCATTCGTCCTGTCATCCCCGCCCCAGGCGTTCCAAAAGACGGTCTGGCCTCGCGCGGCGGCGACGATTTCCGTCCAGGGCGCGTGCAGGAGCGGATGGTCAGGCGTCGCGGCCCTGACCGCGGCGGGGGCGGCAAGCGCGCCCAAGAGAAGGCAGCGGCGGTCGAGCATCGGCTTCATTCGGCGGCGAGCCGTGCTGCGCGCCGGCGAGCGGCGGCCGCCTCGAACTTAGGCTTCAGCACCTCGTCGTGGAAGCGGTCGCAACCTATGCAGAAATTGGCATAAGGCCGCCCTTTCGTATCGGTGGTTCGGCACTTCTCGAAGAAGGTCTCGACCGACCAGCCATGCGTGAGCCCCATGCGCTGCGGCTGGCCCGCGTTCAGCGCCTCATAGACCGGGTCGCCCGCGAGGCTGTCGAGAATGTCGATCAGCCCCTCCTCCGTCAGGTTGCCGATCGGGAGCTTCGTCTTGATGCAGCAGGGGTAGACCGCGCCGTCGGGTTCGATGCTGACCTCCGACCCGGAATGGCGGTGGTTGAGGAAGTTCATCGCCCCGGACCAGCGGGCGCAGAAATTCTCTGCGAGCGTCGCGGTCGAGAGCCCGTTCTGCCAGGCGCGACCGCGCGGCCAGAGCTTGCCGATCCAGGCGTCCGGTGTGGCGCCGAAGAAGGAGTAGAGCGGCCCCTGCTCGTCCAGCCATGATCGGTTCTGCACGGCGAGGCCTGAGGCGCGCATGCCTGCTGCCTCGAACATCGCGCTGAGCCTCGCGACGAAGGCCTTCTGCCTTGCCTCCCCTTCGAGGCCGACATGGAAGTCGTCGATCGAGGCGACCGAGATCATCCACACGCCGCGGCGGAGCAGATCCTCGACGATGCCGGGCGTGAGCAGGTCCCCGGTCGTCTGGATGACGATCTTCACCCCGCCGGATGCGCGATACTTCGCCGCGAGCGCCTCGATCACCGGATAGGTGACCCGTTCACGCACAGGCTCCATCAGGCTCTCGCCGCCAGAGAGAATGATCCTTCCCGTCTTGCGCTTGAGCGTGCCGTCGGCGTTCGGGTCGCCGAGGTCGAGATAGGTCATCTCCGGCGGCAGGTTGGCGATGATTCGCGGCGCATTGCGCTCGGCCTCCGCGACCACGGCCTCGAGCGCATCGCGGACATAGGGCCGGAAGCGGTCCTCATAGCAATGCCGGCACTTGCGATGGCAGGCCCAGGCCATGACCCAATAGATCGATTCCACCTTACCTCCACGTGGCTCTCCGCTCAGATGCTTCGCATATCCGGCGGCGCTCGATACATCACTTTCGCAGGCGGAGTCGTCTTCCGTCACGAGGCGTCAGGGCCTCGCGAGGCGGACGATCTTGGCCTGCCGGTCCAGCCGCGCGCAACGCGCAGGGCGAGGAAGCGTCGCTGCGATGCTGACCGCGATCGGGCAGGGAGGCGGGTTCCGGGCGGTGCAGCGCCCCGCGGCCGTCTGCGCTATCGAGGCCGTGCACCAGAAGGCTGAGGCGGGCAGCCCGATCTCGGTGACGTCGAGGGCGCAGCCGTGCTTCCCGGTCGGCCGGAGCGGAGGCAGCGACGCTCGTGCCGTGTCGTTGAGCAGGTGGCGGAGGCTTAGGCGACGGAATCATCGGTATGCGTGCTGGCGTTGCGGCGATCGCTTCGGCGGCGCGTGTCGGTGAGGTCGCGAAGCCACGGCAGCACCTGCTGGTTGGGCGGCGGGATCACGCCTCGTCCGAGGCGAGCAGGGCAGCGTTGCCGCCCGCTGCGGCGGTGTTTACCGAGACGACATGTTCGGTGGCGAAGCGGAGCAGGGACAGTGGCCCGCCCACCTTCGGCCCGGTTCCCGAGAGCCCGTGGCCGCCGAAGGGATGCACCCCCGGCACCGCGCCGATCTGCGCCCGGTTCACATAGGTGTTGCCGACGGCGAGCCGGGCGGCGATCCGCCCTGCGGTCGCCTGCACGCGGCTGTGGATGCCGAGCGTCAGCGCGTATCCTGAGGCGGCGATGTCGTCGAGCAGCGCCTCGAGTTCGCCTTCGCGCCAGCGCACCACATGCAGCACCGGGCCGAAGACCTCGCGCCGGAGCGCGCGGGCGGAGGGCAGGGCGATCGCCCGCGGGGCGAAGAACATGCCGTGGACGCAGTGTTCCGGAATCGCAAGGGAGAAGAGCAGCCGTCCTTCCGGGGGGTTCCATGCGGCGAGCGCCTCGCGCGCTGCCTCGTCGATCACCGGCCCGACATCCGTCGTGGGGTCGAGCGGGTCGCCGAGCGCGAGGGTGCGGGCCGCGCCCTCGATCATCGCAAGCACGCGATCGGCCGTGTCGGCCTGGAGGCAGAGCAGGCGCAGCGCCGAGCAGCGCTGCCCGGCCGAACGGAACGCGCCCTCGATCACATCCGCCGTCACCTGCTCGGGCAGGGCGGAACTGTCGACGATCATCGCGTTGATGCCGCCTGTTTCGGCAACGAATGGGATTGGCAGGCCCGGCCGCGCGGCGATCGCTGCCGCGATGCTGCGGGCGGTCTCTGTGCCGCCGGTGAAGGCGACGCCGCAAACCGCGGGGTGCGCCACCATCGCGGCCCCGACGCCAGGCCCGTCTCCTGGCAGAAAGGCAAGCGCCTCTGCGGGCACGCCAGCCTCGTGGAGGATCCGCACGGCCGCTGCGCCGGTAAGCGGCGTCTGCTCCGCAGGCTTGGCGAGCACCGCGTTTCCGGCGACGAGCGCTGCGGCGATCTGGCCCGTGAAGATCGCAAGCGGGAAGTTCCAGGGGCTGATCGCGGCGATCACGCCCCGGCCGGCGAGAGACCAGGTGTTGCGTTCCCCGGTCGGCCCCGGAAGCTCGCGCGGGGCGGCGAACCAGTGCCGCGCCTCGTGCGCATAGTAGCGGCAGAAATCCGCCGCCTCGCGCACCTCGGCGATGCCGTCCGAGAGCGTCCGCCCGGCCTCGCGCGCGATCAGCGCCAGGAGCGAGTCGCGGTTCGCCTCGATCAGGTCTGCCGCGCGCTCGAGCACCCGGGCACGGTGCTCGACACCTGCCTCGTTCCATGCCCGGAACGCGCGCGCAGCGAGGGTGGCGGCGCGGTCAACGGCGGCGCGCTCGGCCCACACGACATGGCCGACGATGCGGCGGCGGTCGGCCGGGTCGCGCACCGGGATAGGCTCGCCGTTCAGGCTCTCCCCGCCGATGATCGGCGCAGCCTCCGCCTCGCGCGCGGCGGCTCTCCTGATCGCGGCAAGCGCCGGCGCTGCCTCGAGAGGGTCACCGAGGTCGAGGCCGGCGCTGTTGGTCCAGAGGCCGTAGAGGTCGCGCGGCAGCGGAATGCGCGGGTTGCGCGCGCCACGCCTCGAGAGAGTCGCAACAGGGTCCTCGGCCAGCGCCTCCGCCGGCACTGCCGGATCAGTCAGCCTGTGCACGAAGCTCGTGTTCGCCCCGTTCTCGAGCAGGCGGCGGACGAGATAGGCAAGCAGTTCCTCGTGCCCGCCCACCGGGGCATAGACGCGCACCGGGCAGTCGAGGCCCGCGTAGAGCGCTTCGCCCATGCCGTGCAGTCGCTGCATCTCGAACCGCCGCCCCCCTGCCGTTTCGAGGATGAAGGCGAGCGAGGTGGCGTTGTGGGTGGCGAAGGCGGGCTCGATATGCGGCGCATGGTCGAACATCCGCCGCGCGCAGCCGAGCCAGGAGACGTCGGTCGCCGCCTTGCGGGTGAACACGGGATAGTCGGCGCGGCCCTCTACCTGGGCGTGCTTGATCTCGCTGTCCCAGTAGGCGCCCTTGACCAGCCTGACCGGGATTGCCCGGCCGTTGCGCGCCGCCAACGCCGCAGCCCAGTCGATCACCGCGAGAGCGCGCTTCTGGTATGCCTGCACCGCGAGGCCGAGACCGTCCCAGCCGGCGAGCGCCGCTTCCCCGTGGACGGCTCCGATGATGTCGAGCGAGAGCTCGAGCCGGTCCGCCTCCTCGGCGTCCACGGTCAGCCCGATGCCGCCGGCCTTCGCCGCAAGCGCGAGCGCGCGCAGCGACCCGATCAGCGCGGGAACGCAGGCGGGCTTCGTCGCCTCGTAGCGCGGATGGAGCGCCGAGAGCTTGACCGAAACGCCAGGCCCCTCGACCGGCCCGCGCCCTGCGGAGGCCTGGCCGACGGCGCCGATCGCCTCCGCATAGGCGGCGAAGTAGCGATCTGCGTCGGCCTGCGTGCGCGCTGCCTCACCGAGCATGTCGAAACTGTAACGGTTGCGCCGGGCTTCGGCGCTCTCTCCGGCCCGCTTCAGCGCCTCGGCGATTGTGCGGCCCATCACGAACTGGCCAGCGAGCAGCCTCATGCCCTGGCGCAGCGCGGCGCGGATCACCGGCTCGCCGAGCCGGCGGACGGTGCGCGTGAGCATCGGCGCGTCCGCAGCCGGGGACAGCACGCGGCCCGTGAGCATGAAGGCGAAAGCCGAGGCGTTGACGAGCAGGCTGTCCGCCTGGCCGAGATGGCTCTGCCAGTCGGCACCGGCGAGCTTGTCCTCGATCAGCCGGTCGGCAGTCGCGGCATCCGGGATTCGCAAAAGCGCCTCGGCGAGGCAGAGCAGCGCCACGCCTTCGCGCGTGCCGAGGCCGAACTCGGCGAGGAAGGCAGAGACGTCCGCTCCCGGCCGGTGCGCCCGCCGCGCGCCTTCGACGAGCGCGATCGCGCGGGCGCGCACGCGCTCGGCATCCGCTGCGGGCAGGGTGGCGAGCGAGAGCAGCGGCGCGAGCACCGAGTCATCCGGGGCGCGATGCAGCCTGCGGATCGCGGTGCGGTGGGGATCAAGGTATGGCTGGCCGTCTGGCATGGCGGCGATGATGCCCCAGACCGGGCGCGCCGCGCCATGGTTGCTTGTGGGCCGCCGCGGTCCACCCCTAGGATCGGCGCCTGAGACGGGAGGGCTGGGGTCAGGAACGGGTGACGAGGCTTGCCGCAAGGGCGGACGACGCGATCCTATCCCTGCGCGCGGGGCGCCTCCGTGCCGGCAGGATCGCGTTGCGCGCCGTCGCGGCGGCGGTGTTCCTGTTCATGTTCCTGCCGGTGATCTTCGTCGCCTGGATCAGCCTGTTCGACCAGCAGATCATCGCCTTCCCGCCTGACGGCTACACGCTTGCCTGGTACGCAAACGCACTGAGGCGGCAGGAATTCGCACGCGGCTTTGCGACGTCCTTCCAGGTGGCGGCGATCGCCACCCTGATCGGCGTCACCCTCGGCGCCGCCGCCGCCTATGCAATCGTGCGCAGCCGATTCGTCGGGCGCGAGGTGCTCAACACGCTGCTGCTCGGGCCCCTCGTGGTGCCCGGCATCGTCGCGGGCACCGCGCTCTACGTCTACTACGTCGCGCTCGAGAACGCGCTCGACCTCGACATCCGCGCCACGCTCCCCGGCCTCGTGCTCGGCCATATCCTGCTGACCATCCCCTGGACGGTGCGGCTCGTCTCCGCCTCGCTGATCGGGCTCGACCGTGCGATCGAGGAGGCTGCGGCCAATCTCGGCGCCGCGCCGCTGACCGTGTTTCGCCGCATCACCCTGCCGATGATGCGGCCGGGGCTGGTGGCGGCGAGCCTGTTCTCCTTCATCCAGAGCTTTGAGAACCTCGAGCTCTCCCTGCTGCTTGTGGGCCCGGGCAGGATCACGCTTCCAGTTGCGATGCTGAACTACCTCGAGTTCCGCATCGACCCGACCATTGCGGCGGTTGCGACGATCCAGATCGTCATCATCGGGATCCTGATGCTGATCAGCGACCGTTTCGTGAAGCTTTCCCGGATCGTATGAGCGAGCTCGTCCTCAGCTCCCTGCGCAAGACCTACGGGCCGACGATCGCGGTCGATGACGTGAGCCTCACCGTGCGCGAGGGAGAGCTCGTCGCCCTGCTCGGCCCCTCGGGCTGCGGCAAGACGACGACGCTCAGGATGATCGCCGGCTTCATCGAGCCAACGGCAGGGCGGATCCTGATCGGCGGGCGGGATGTGACCCATCTGCCGCCGCACCGGCGCGACACGGGGATGGTGTTCCAGTCCTACGCCCTCTTCCCGCACATGACGGTTGCGCAGAACGTCGCCTTCGGCCTGGAGATGCGGAAGGTCGCGCGCGCTGAGGCGTCGCGGCGTGTTGCGGATGCGCTCGCGCTCGTGCGCCTCGGCCGCTTGGGCGACCGCTATCCGCGCCAGCTCTCAGGCGGGCAGCAGCAGCGCGTGGCGCTCGCCCGCGCGCTGGTGGTGAACCCCGGCGTGTTCCTGCTCGACGAGCCGCTCTCCAACCTCGATGCCAAGCTGCGGCTCGAGGTGCGAGTCGAGATCCGCGAACTGCAGCGCCGGCTCGGCCTCACCACCGTCTTCGTCACCCACGACCAGGAGGAAGCGCTGACGCTTGCAGACCGGCTCGTGGTGATGGCCAACGGCGTGGTGCAGCAAGTCGGCACGCCAGAGGAGCTCTACGAGAGCCCCGCCAACCTGTTCGTTGCGGGCTTCATCGGCCGCTCCAACGTCCTGCACGGCAGGGTGGCGGAGCCTGGACGGTTCGAGAGCCTGGGTGGCCTCGTGCTCGCCGTGCCGCCGCGCGACTGCGGCGCGCCCGGCCGGGCGGCGCTCGCGCTCAGGCCCGAGCGGCTGTCGCTCGCCCCGCCCGGCACCGCGGCAGAGCCCGGCCGCAACGCTGTCGCGGGCCGGGTCGCACTCGTGACCTATCTCGGCGCGACGAGCGAGTATCGTGTCGCCGTCGGGCGTGACGAGGTGCTGACCGCGACACTGCCTACCCCGCCCGCGTCCCACCCGCTTCGGCGGCTCGCCGCGGGCGACAACGTCACCGTCACCTGGCCGGCCGAGGCAGGCCGGCTGCTCGCGCCAGAGGGCATGGGGCCGGATGGCGCCACGGAAGAAGGAGGCTGACATGGTCCCTACCCGCATCTCCCGCCGGGCCGCGCTCGCCGGCGCCACCGCGGCACTCGCCGCTCCCACGGGGGCGCGCGCGCAGTCAGGCGGGCGTCTCGTCGTCGGCACCTGGGGCGGCGACTACCAGGACCTCCTCAAGCTCAACATCGAGGATCCGCTGATCAAGCCGCGCGGCATCGAGACGCTCTACGACGTCGCGACCGCGCCGCCGCGCAAGACAAAGCTCTTGGCCGAGCGCGCCTCGCGCCGCGGCACGTTTGACGTTGCCTGCCTTTCCGACATCGACATGTTCGAGATGGCACAGCAGAACCTTTTCGATCCGCCCACGCCCGAGCTCGTGCCGAACATGCGTTACGTGATCAAGTCGCTGTCGAAACCCTACGCGCTGCCGCACATCTACTCGGGCAAAGTGATCCTCTACAACCCGGAGCGGATGCGGCCAGCGCCGCAGAGCTACAACGACCTCTGGGACCCGAAGTGGCGCGGGCGGATCGGCTTCGCCGACGGGCTCTACATGCAGGTGATCGAGAGCGCGGCCATCATCAACGGCGGCAGCCCAACCAACTTCGAGCCTGCCAAGCCCAAGCTGCTTGAGCTCAAGCGCCTTGAGGCACGCGTCTATCCCTCGAACGAGGCCCTCGCCGCCGCGCTGAAGAGCGAGGAGGTGTGGGCGACCATCATGTGGCTCGCCCGCGGCTATATGTGGAAGAAGGCCGGAATCAACATAGCCCATGTCGTTCCCGCCGAAGGAGCGACGCCGATCGTCTTCGACAAGGCAGTGCCGCGGAATGCACCAAACAAGGCCAATGCCTGGGTGTGGATGAACGCAATGCTCGATCCGAAGGCACAGCTCGGCTTCGCCGACCGGATGGGCTACGTGCCGACGGTGACGAACGCCGAGATCCCGCCAGAGATCGCGCGCGAGATCAGCTTCACGCCCGAGCAGCAGGAGCGTTTCATTCAGCCGAACTACGACTACATCGCGCAGAACAACAGCCAGCTGCTCGAGTGGTGGACGCGCGAGTTCAAGGGGTGAGCGGAGGCGAGCAGCCCGGGGGGGCGGTGATGGCGAGCACGGCGGCGGCGATCGGCTCTGCCGCGCGACGGGGCACGGCACGGTTCAGCCTCGGCCCCGTGCTCGTCATCCCCGCGACGCTGCTCGTGCTCCTCTTCCTCGCCGCGCCGATGGCGCTCCTGTTCCGCTACAGCTTCAATCGCTACAGCCCGCGCGACTTCATGATCGAGGCGCTGACGGCCGAGAACTACCTCCGCTTCTTCACCGACCCCTATTTCCTCGGCGTGCTCGCAACGACGGTGCAGGTCGCCGCGCTCTGCACGCTGATCGCCGTGCTCGCGGCATTCCCGGTTGCCTATCTGCTCGCGCGCACCGAGAGCCGGTTCAAGAGCGCGCTCGTGATCGCGGTCGTGTTCCCGCTGATGGTGGGGAACGTGGTGCGCGCCGCAGGCTGGATGGCGCTGTTGGGCAACACGGGTGCGGTGAACGCGACATTGCTCCGGCTTGGCCTTGTGACCGAGCCGGTGCGGCTGATGTTCACGCCCTTCGCCGTCATCCTCGGCATCGTCGCCGTGGTGCTGCCCTACATGATCCTGACACTGCAGAGCGTGCTCGAGAGCATCGGGCGGGATGTCGAGGAGGCTGCGGCGAATCTCGGAGCGGGCCCGCTCACCGTGTTCACGCGCGTGCTTTTGCCGCTGTCGCTGCCAGGCATCATCGCGGGCGGAACGCTCGTCTTCATCCTCTGCATGAATGCCTATGCGACGCCGGTGCTGCTCGGGGGGCCTCAGTTCAAGATGATGGCGCCTGCCCTCTACGACCAGTTCGCCCGCACAACGAACTGGCCATTCGGCGCTGCGCTCGCCTTCATCCTGATGACCGCCACGCTCGTGCTGACGCTCGTGGGCACAACGCTGCTCGCGCGCCGGATGCACCAGCGCAAGCTCGAGTCGGCCGCACGCTGACAACACGCCGCGTGCTCAGCCGCGGACGACAGTCGGCCTCCGGAAAGGGAGCAAGGCTCTGATGCCCGAATGCAAGGGATCGCGGCGGGGTTTCATCGTCAGCGTCTCAAGGGACCTTCGGCGCCGGACCTGCGACGGCATTCGCTCCCGTGAGCCGTCGCGGCCGACCCGCCCCGTCGTCACCTAAACGCGAAGGGCACAAAGCGTCCCCATCGCCCGGCTGGTCGCCCTGGCGATTGAGGCACGCCCTGGCCGGCCGGGCGTCGTCGATGACCGCCGCGGCGGCGGCGCTCACGCGCTCTGCACTCGTCACGCCGGCGAATGCGCGCGCGGCCATTTCCTGCGGCCAGGGCGGCATCAGGGTATTCAGACGCATCATCGTGGCGATGCGCGCGCAAGACTCGCCGGTTTCGACCATGGTCGCTGTCGCTCACTCCGGCGGGTCGGCAGCCACCGCGGCTCGCGACGGAGGGGCCGGTGTTCGCCGCCTCGGTGGTCAACAATCGCCCGTGCAACTGGAGCGGCGTTGGATCCGGCGGCAACGGAAAGGGCCGCCCCGTCGCCAGGGCGGCCCTCGTCGGCGGAACCCTCGGCCGGTCAGGCGGCGCGGAGGTTGGTCGCGGCCGGTTTGCCGCGCTCCATAGAGACCTCGAAGCTGACCTTCTGGCCCTCGTTGAGCCCGGTCATCCCTGCAGCCTGGACGGCCGTGATGTGCACGAACACGTCCTTGCCGCCCTGGTCGGGGACAATGAAGCCATAGCCCTTGGTCGGGTTGAACCACTTGACGATTCCGGTGGCCATGAGCGGGCCCTCCTTTGCTCCACAAAGCGCTGCGCGACCGCCGCGCAGCGGGCAGACAACCGGGTGTTCGGGGAGTGAGCCTTGGGCGCCCGGTAGCCTGGTGGTCCGGAGAGCCGATCGGTCAGCCGAGCCAAACGCGATTGCACCAACAGAAGGCGCAGGATTTGGCCCGCAGGTCAACCACAATCGCGCATCCCGAGTTGGCGCCTGCGGGGGATCGCGGCGCGCACGCCAAGAAAAAGGGCCGCACGAGGCGGCCCTTCCTGAGGCTTGAGCAGGTGCGGCGAGTCAGATCGCGCGCAGCATCCCGGCGGCAGCCTTGCCGCGCTCCATCGAGACCTCGAAGCTGACCTTCTGGCCCTCGTTGAGGCCGGTCATCCCTGCGGCCTGGACGGCCGTGATGTGCACGAACACATCCTTGCCGCCCTGGTCGGGGACGATGAAGCCGAAGCCCTTCTGTGCATTGAACCACTTCACTGTGCCTGTGGCCATCTGGCCCTCCTTTGGTCGAGCACTTGGCGCCGCGCGGGATTGCGCGACGACTGGACAACCGGGTTTTCGGTAGCGAGGGTCGAAGAGACGCCCGGAGAGAGCCGGAGTGCCGCCAAGGCCGGCCAAGCGAAACGCACGATTGCGCTCGCACGAGCGCAGGTCGGGTCCGCGCGGTCAAGCAGAATACACGGCCCTGGTGCCGGAGAACGAAAAAAGGGGCGCTCCAGTTCGGAGCGCCCCCTCGGCGAACGCAGGACTTGGGCGATCAGAAGTCCATGTCGCCCATGCCACCGGCCGACCCGCCGGCCGGTGCGGCCTTCTTCTCCGGACGCTCGGCCACCATCGCCTCGGTGGTGATCAGGAGCGAGGCGACGGAGGCTGCATCCTGCAGAGCGGTGCGAACGACCTTGGTCGGGTCGATGATGCCGGCCTTCACAAGGTCCTTGAACTCGGCGTTCTGCGCGTCGAAGCCGTAGTTGTAGTCGTCGTTGTCGAGCACCTTGCCGAGGATCACGGCGCCATCCTCGCCGGCGTTCTCGCTGATCTGGCGCAGCGGCGCGGTGATCGCGCGGCGCACGATCTCGACGCCGTAGCGCTGGTCGTCGTTGTCGACCTTGATCTTGGAGAGGATTTGGCTCGCACGGGCGAGAGCGGTGCCGCCGCCCGGCACGATGCCCTCCTCGACCGCTGCGCGGGTCGCGTGCAGCGCGTCGTCCACCCGGTCCTTGCGCTCTTTCACCTCGACCTCGGTCGAGCCGCCGACGCGGATCACCGCCACACCGCCGGCGAGCTTGGCCAGCCGCTCCTGCAGCTTCTCGCGGTCATAGTCCGAGGTGGTCTCCTCGATCTGGGCCTTGATCTGGTTGCACCGGCCCTGGATGTCGGACTTCTTGCCGGCGCCCTCGACGATCAGCGTGCTCTCCTTCTCGATCACCACCTTCTTGGCGCGGCCGAGCATGTTGAGCGTGACGTTCTCGAGCTTGATGCCGAGGTCTTCGCTGATCACCTGGCCGCCGGTGAGGATGGCGATGTCCTCGAGCATGGCCTTGCGGCGGTCACCGAAGCCGGGAGCCTTCACGGCGGCGACCTTCAGCCCGCCACGCAGCTTGTTGACAACGAGGGTGGCGAGCGCCTCGCCCTCCACGTCCTCAGCGATGATGAGCAGCGGCTTGCCGGCCTGCACCACGGCCTCGAGCAACGGCAGCATCGGCTGCAGGCCCGAGAGCTTCTTCTCGTGGATCAGGATGTAGGGATTCTCGAGCTCGGCGATCATCTTCTCCGCATTCGTCACGAAATACGGAGAGACGTAGCCGCGGTCGAACTCCATGCCCTCGACGACGTCGAGCTCGGTCTGGATGCCCTTGGCCTCCTCGACCGTGATGACGCCCTCGTTGCCGACCTTCTGCATCGCCTTGGCGATCATCTCGCCGATCTCGCGCTCGCCGTTGGCAGAGATCGTGCCCACAGCAGCGACCTCTTCGGAGGTCGAGATCTTCTTCGACCGCTTCTTGAGGTCCTCGACGACGACGTTGACCGCCTTGTCGATGCCGCGCTTGAGGTCCATCGGGTTCATGCCGGCGGCGACGGCCTTGGCACCCTCGCGGACGATCGCCTGGGCGAGCACGGTCGCGGTGGTGGTGCCGTCGCCGGCGACATCATTGGTCTTCGAGGCGACCTCGCGCACCATCTGCGCGCCCATGTTCTCGAACTTGTCGGCGAGCTCGATCTCCTTTGCGACCGTCACGCCGTCCTTGGTGATACGCGGCGCGCCGAAGCTCTTGTCGAGCACGACGTTTCGGCCCTTCGGCCCAAGCGTCACCTTCACCGCGTCGGCGAGGATGTCGACGCCGCGCAGCATGCGCGTGCGTGCATCAGCGCCGAATTTCACGTCCTTTGCGGGCATGTCCTTCCATCCTCAGTTGCTTTGGGGTTGCGACGTCAGACGAGCATCCGGGAGGGGATCAGGCTGCCTTCTTCTTGGCGGCCGCGCCCTCGATGACTCCCATGATGTCGCTCTCCTTCATGATCAGCAGCTCTTCGCCGTCGATCTTCACCTCGGTGCCGGACCACTTGCCGAACAGCACCCGGTCACCCGGCTTCACGTCGAGGGCCACGATCTCCCCCTTCTCGTTGCGGGCGCCTGGGCCGACCGCGACAACCTCGCCCTCCATGGGCTTCTCCTTGGCGGTGTCGGGGATGATGATGCCGCCTGCCGTCTTCTCCTCTGCGGTCACGCGGCGCACCACCACACGGTCGTGCAGGGGACGGAACTTCATCGGGAGCTCTCCTGGCGTTTGATCCTGAAACGTCCCCGGGACGCGGAGGGCGAGGCCGGCAGCGGCTGCTAGCACTCCCACCCGAGGAGTGCCAGCGATCTAGGCGCATCGCAGCGCCAAGTCAAGGGTGGCAGCACTTCCGCCCTCCTGCTGCCAAGCCTCTGATAACCCTACATTTTTCTTTTGTGTTCCAGGATCGTTCTGGCATCCTTGCCGGTCCAGGGAAGGGGATGCCGTCACACAAGGAACGGAGGCACACACAGACCATGACCATGTCCATCGCCCGCCAGCTTCAGGGGTACAGGCTGACGACCGCGAAGATCCTCTATCACCTGCCAGACCATCCCAATGTGCTGCAGACCTTCATCTGGCAGAACCTAGACATCGCCCCACGCTTCCCTGAACTGAACCGCTTCCTCGCCTTCTGGGAACGGGAAATCGAGGGCAAGCTGCACTCGGTGACCGTCGCCACAGCCGGCCTCGTCACACCGGCCGAGCTGCGATTCGCCCGCGGCGAGTTCTCGCTGCACTGAGCCGCACCTAAGGCTCGTCCTCGAGTCCGGCGGTCGCTGCCGTCTCCCGCCCGAGTCGGCTGCGGTGAAGAAGCCACAGCCCGAGCGCCACCGACAGCGCGAAAAGGCCAAGGCCAAGCGCAAGCTGGACCGCGCCGTCCACCCGCACACCCTTGCCGAGCAGGGCGAAGACGACCGTCTGCGGGATGTAACCGATCGCCGAGCCCGCGAGGAAAGGGCCGAGCGCCACGCCGGAGAGCCCTGCCAGGAGGTTGAGCGCAAGATTGTTGCCGACAGGCAGGAGCCGAAGCGTGAGCGTCGCCGTGAACGGGTGCTCGGCGATGAACCGGTCAAGCCGCGCGAGACGGCCGGAGAAGGCCTGCGCGATACGCCGCCTCGCCCAGGCACGGCCAATCGCGCGCGCCCACAGGAACGACCCTGCACAGCCCGCGATCATCGCAAAGAGCGACAGGATCGAGCCGAGCAGAGCGCCGAAGGCCGTCCCTCCGGCGAAAGCCACAGCCTGCCTCGGCACCCCTACCATGCAGGCGGCCGTCCCGAGAGCGACGAAGACCACCTCGCCGGGAATCCCCAGCCGCTCGGTCGCGCGGGCGAGGAAGCCCGTGTCCAGCACCCCCGCTTCCCGCAGCTCGCGCAACAGCACGCCGGCCGCAACCAGCCCGGCAAGCAGAAGCAGCGGCCTGCCGAGACGCGCAAGCCGCACCGGTCAGGCGCCCGGCTCAGGGTCGGGCAGGCGCTCGGCAACAGGCCGCTGCCAGCGCCGCTGCAGCCACATCACGCCGAACAGGTCGGCCACACCCACCGCAAGCCTGTCGAGGGTGCCGTAGTTCGACCGCCCCCGCAGCCGCGGCCGGTGGTTCACCGGCACGCTGATCACACGCCCCCCTGCGCGCAGAAACAGCGCGGGCAGATAGCGATGCATGTGGTCGAACTGCGGCAGTTCCAGGAAGTCTTCACGGCGGAACAGCTTCAGCCCGCAGCCCGTGTCCGGTGTCGCGTCGCGCAGCAGCGAGGCGCGGACGCGGTTGGCGATCCGGCTCGTCAGTCGCTTCACCACCGTGTCCTTGCGGTTGACACGGTGGCCAGCGACCAGAACCGGGCGCGGGCCGGCCGCTGCCTCGGCCTTGGCGCGCGCGAACAGGGCCGGGATGTCGGCCGGGTCGTTCTGCCCGTCGCCATCGAGGGTCGCGATCCAGGGGCCGCGCGCGGCTCTCACACCGGAGATGATGGCAGCGCTCTGGCCGTAGCTTCGTGCGTGCCTCAGCCGCACGAGGTCTCCGGCCGCAGCCTCGGCAGCAAGTCGCTCCTGCGTGTCGTCTGTCGAGCCGTCGTCGACATAGACGATCTCTGCGCCGCCGAGCGCTGCGGTCGCGGCCCGTATCTCGGCAATCAGCGGGGCGATGTTGGGCCCCTCATTGCGCACGGGCACGACCACGGAGAGCACGGTCTCGGCGCTGCCTGCGCGCGCCGTGAGGGCTTGCGCCTCGGTCTCCGGCGCTTGGCTCGTCATTCTGCTGTGCTGTCCGGCTCCGGAGCGGGCGGGGCGGCCGCCCCGAGGCGTTGCTTGCTTGATTTCGGCTCACCGCGCGCCATACCAGAGGGGCGGGGGGCGGGCAAGCGACGCGGCTGCGCGGAAGCCTCCCGCCCAAGCCGCGCGGGAAAGACAGCACGCCATGCCGTTCGACACCACTTGGCCGCCGCTTGACACGGACACCGCCGAGCGGGACCGGGCAGGGGATGCTGCCGTCGCCGCCTGGCTCCTCACGGTCGCGGCGATGATCGTTGTGATGGTCGCTCTCGGCGGCGCGACTCGCCTCACCGGGTCTGGCCTCTCCATCATGGAGTGGCGGCCGCTGACCGGCTGGCTGCCGCCTCTGTCGGAGGCTGAGTGGAACCGGCTGTTCGCGCTCTACCGCACCATCCCTCAGTATCTCGAGGTCAACCGCGGCATGGACCTCGCCGGGTTCAAGGAGATCTTCTGGCTCGAATATCTGCACCGGCTCTGGGGCAAGCTGATCGGCGTCGTCTTCGCAGGCGGTGCGATCGCGCTTGCGCTCGCCGGCCGCCTGCGGCGATCGCTATGGCCGAGGATTGCGGCCCTGTTCTGCCTCGGCGCGCTGCAGGGGCTCGTCGGCTGGTTCATGGTCGCCTCCGGCTTCTTCTCCCATCGCACCGCCGTCAGCCCCTACCGGCTGACCATGCATCTTGCGCTTGCCTTCCTGATCTTCGCCGCGGTGCTGTGGACGGCGCTCGACCTGCTCGCGCGCCGAAGCCGCGCGATCCCGCCGCCGCGCAGGCTCTCGGTCGCGCTCCATCTCGCTGGCGGGTTCGCGATCCTCACGATGATCGCCGGCGGTTTTGTCGCCGGCACGCGCGCAGGCTTCACCTACAACACCTTCCCGCTGATGGACGGGGCGATCGTGCCGGCAGGCTACAGCGATCTCTCCCCCTGGTTCCTGAACTGGTTCGAGAACGTCGCCGCCGTCCAGTTCAATCACCGCCTGGTCGCCACCCTCGCTCTCGCTACCGCCGCGGCTGCGGGCCTGGTCGCCTGGCGGGCGGGAGCACCTTGGCGCGGGCCTGTCCTTCTCTTCGCGGGGCTCGTTGCGGTGCAGTATGGGCTTGGCATCGCGACGCTGCTCCTGGTCGTTCCCGTCTCGCTCGGCACGCTGCACCAGACGATGGCCGTTCTGGTCCTCGGCGCCTTCGTCTTCGCCGCCCACCGGCTGCGCCGGGTTGTGGCATGATCGCAGGCTGATGGAAGGCGGAGAGAAAGTCCCTCCGGCCGGCCTGCAGGCGGAGATCGAGGCGCTCAGGCTTGCCTGCGCCATGCTCGAGGAACGCGAGCGGCGCCTGCGCGACTTCGCCTATGCCTCGGGAGACTGGTTCTGGGAACAGGACGCCTCGCTGCGCTTCACCTGGCTCTCGCAGCCGCAGGGCGGCGCAGATCAGGACGTTCTCGCGCCCCGGCTGGACGATCCTCTGCTCGGACGCACGCGCGAGGAGAACGCAATCCGCACGCCCGGCGACGAGGCAATGTGGGCTCGCTACGCCGCTGACATCGCCGCCCGCCGCCCCTTCCGCGATTTGACCTACCGCTCCCGCCGCAGCACCGACAAGCCATACTGGGTTCGCATCAGCGGCGTTCCCGTGTTCGGCCCGGACGGCAGCTTCCAAGGCTATCGCGGCGTGGGGCGAGATGTCACCGCCGAGATGGAGGCTGCCGAGGCGGCGAAGCGCCAGACCACGCTTTTGCGCGACACGCTCGACCGGCTGCCCGTCGGCATCATCCTCTACGACGCCGACCAGCGGCTGATCTGGGGCAACGCCACTTACGCGCGCATGGCTGGGCTCGACCGTGAGGCGCTTGAGCCAGGCCGCAGGCGCGAGGAGATCGTGCGCGCCTTCGCCGCAGCCGGCGCCTACGGCCCAGGCGACCCTGAGAAGCACGTGCGGGCGACGCTTGCGATCGACTGCTCCAAGCCCTCGCGCCGCATGCGGCGCCTGCCCGATGGGCGTAGCATTGATGTGCGCTATGAGCCGCTGCCGGACGGCGGCATTGTCATCTGCGCCCTCGACGTGACGACCCTGATCGAGGCCGAGGCCGAGGCGCGCGCCCGCGCCTTCGAACTCGACACAGTGCTGTCCCGGTTGCGCGGCGGCGTCTGCGTCTACGGGCCCGACCGCAGGGTGCGTCTCTGCAACAGCCGCTACGAGGAGCTGATCGGGCTGCCGACCGGCTCGGTCAGGCCCGGGATGACGCTGGCCGAGGTTATGGCGCTTTTGCGCGACAGCGGCGAGTTCGAGGGCATCGACGCCGACCGCCATCTCGCCGAGGCATTGGCGCGCGACCGCTCCCGCTCGACCCACACCCGCCGAGTGCGACCGAACGGCACCGTTCTCGACATCGCCTCCGATCCGCTTCCCGACGGCGGGTTCATGATCACCGCCTCCGACATCACCGCGCTTGCCCGTGCCGAGGACGAGGCGCGGGCCCGCGCGGCGATGCTCGACACCATGCTCGATCACATCCGCCACGGCATCTGCATGTTTGACCGTGACGGGCGGGTGGTCAGCGCCAACCGCATGGCCGCTGAGCTCCTCTTGCTTCCGCCCGACTTCATCGTCCCAGGCCGCACACAGGAGGAGCTGATCGGCGCCTTGGTCGCGCGCGGCGAGCTCGGCGGAGGCGAGGCGGCGAAGGATCGCGCGCGCGCGTTCCTCCCTGACGACCGTTCGGTTGCCTCGATCCACCGGCTCAGGCGCAGCGATGGGCGCGTGCTCGAGGTCCGCTCCGACCCGACACCGGATGGCGGCTTCGTCGTCACCTACACCGACGTGACGGACCAGACCGAGGCCGAGGAGAGGCTGCGCGCGGCCAAGGAGCAGGCCGAGGCGGCAAGCCGCGCCAAGAGCCAGTTCCTTGCAACGATGAGCCACGAGCTGCGCACGCCGCTCAACGCCATCATCGGCTTCTCCGATGCGCTGATGCAGGACCCGGCTCGGCTCGGCGCGGCGAAAATCGCCGAATACGCGGCCTCGATCAACGAGGCCGGCCGGCATCTGCTCGCGCTGATCAACGACATACTCGACGTCGCGCGGATCGAGGCAGGGCGGATCGACCTCTCTGAGGACCGGGTGGATATCGCCCGACTCGCCGAGACCTGCCGGCGGCTGATGGAGCCCCACGCCCGCACCACCGGCACCACCCTGTCGCTCGCCCTGCCGCCCGACCTGCCGCTCGTGCGCGGAGACGAACGGCGGCTGCGCCAGGTCCTGCTCAACCTCGTCTCGAACGCGGTGAAGTTCTCTGGCGCGGCCGGCAGCGTCAGGATCGGCGCGAGGCGCGCCGGGGATGGAGGCCTTGTCGTCACCGTCTCGGACAACGGCATCGGCATCGCGCGCAACGAGCTCGAGCGCGTGTTCCAGCCCTTTACCCAGCTCGACAGCTCGCTCTCGCGCCGCTTCCAGGGCAGCGGCCTCGGCCTCTACCTCTCCCGCGCCCTCGTCGCCGCGCATGGCGGAACGCTGCATCTCGAAAGCCCAGGCCCGGGCCTGGGAACCACGGCGGTGATGACTCTGCCGCCCGCGCGCGTGCTCGCGCCGCCTCCCGCGGCGGCGGAGCAACCAGCAAGACCTTGGAGGACCGGAACGGCATGAGCCATCTCGACACCACCGACCGGCTGTTCTTCGGGCGCGAGGGCGCGCTGCTCGGCCGCGAGGAGGCGGAACGGCTGACCGCCGAGGCGCTCGCCGGCATGGACGACGGCGAGCTCTTCCTCGAATACCGCGAGACCGAGGCGCTCGCGCTCGAGGAAGGGCGGATCCGCTCGGCGAGCTTCGACACTGCTCTCGGCTTCGGCCTGCGGGCTGTGTCGGGCGAGGCGGTGGGGTATGCGCACGCGGGCGAGGTGAGCGAGTCGGCGCTCAGGCGTGCGGCGGTGACAGTGCGCTGCGTGCGAAACGGCCGCAGCGGGACGATGGATGTCGCGCCACGCAGCACCAACGCCCGCCTCTACGCGCCCGACAACCCCGTCGCCGCCGTCGACTTCGCTGCAAAGGCGTCGCTGCTTTCCGAGATCGACGCCTATGCGCGCGGGCGCGATCCGCGCGTCGTGCAGGTGATGGCCACGCTCGCCGGCGAGTGGCAGGCGGTGCAGATCGTCCGCGCCGACGGCGTGCGTGTGGCCGATCTCCGCCCGCTCGTTCGTCTCAATGTCACCGTGGTCGCTGCTGCGGGCGAGCGTCGGGAGAGCGGCACCTACGGCACTGGCGGCCGCCACGGCTACGCGCTCCTGCTCGAGCGGGCGACCTGGCAGCGGGCAGTCGACGAGGCGCTTCGCGAGGCTCTGGTCAAGCTCGAGGCGGTGGCAGCGCCTGCGGGCGAGATGGAGGTCGTGCTCGGCCCGGGCTGGCCCGGAATCCTTTTGCACGAGGCGATCGGCCACGGCCTTGAGGGCGACTTCAACCGCAAGGGAACCTCTGCCTTCGCCGGGCTGATCGGGCAGAGGATCGCCGCCCCTGGTGTCACGGTGGTCGATGACGGGACGCTGCCCGACCGCCGCGGCAGCCTCACCGTCGACGACGAGGGGACCCCCTCCGGCCGCACGGTGATGATCGAGGACGGCATCCTGCGCGCGTTCATCCAGGACAGGCAGAGTGCGCGGCTCATGGGCGTCCGCCCGACGGGCAATGGCAGGCGGCAATCTTTTGCGCACGTGCCGATGCCGCGCATGACGAACACGATCATGACGGGGGGCGATCATTCTCCGGAAGAGATCATCGCCTCTGTCAGCCGTGGCCTCTACGCCGTGAACTTCGGCGGCGGGCAGGTCGACATCACCTCGGGCAAGTTCGTGTTCTCCGCCTCCGAGGCCTACCTGATCGAGGGGGGCAGGATCGGCGCTCCGGTCAAGGGCGCGACGCTGATCGGCAACGGGCCCGATGCGCTGACGAAGGTGACCATGGTCGGCAATGACCCGGCCCTTGATCCTGGCATCGGCACCTGCGGCAAGAACGGCCAGGGCGTGCCCGTCGGCGTTGGCCAGCCCACGCTGAAGATCAGCGGGCTGACAGTCGGCGGCACGGCGGTGCGGTGAGGGCCGACTGAAGCGCCGGAAGGTCGCCTGGCCGGAAGGAGGCCGCCCCGCTTGTGGCGTGAGGCCAGGGTGGGAGCTGTCGTCGGCGGCCGGTCATTCCCGGCACCGCGCCGCGGTGGAGGTGGCAGCGCCCCGAGACAGCGCGAGCCCACGCCCCGACCATCCCGGCCGCGCTTTCGCAGACGGGCTGGGCGCGCTTACGGGGGCGCTGGGGGCGAGCGAGGATCGCTTCGAGGAGTTCGCTTTACGCGCGTGGCGTTCTCGTGGCGCAGCTGCAGCGCGCGGCGCACTCTGGTCGGTCTGGCCGGATCGTGACGCCAGGCGAACCTTCCCGGCACTGATCCATCGGGCTTGGCCGCGCAGCCGCCAAGCCCCGTGTCTGCCTCGCCTGCGGAACGAGGCGCCAACCCGCGGTCGGGGCGCAGCCGCGCGGACGCGCTGGCCGCTACAGCGCGCCCTCCTCGAAGAGGCGCGAGACATCCCCGTGCCAGGCGTTGGCGTAGCGGTCGAGCCAGTGATCGGCAAGCGTTCGGCCCGAGGCGGCGATCTCCTCGAGTGGGGCGAGATAGACCTCTTCCCCCAGGCCGCGCGCGGCGAGGCCGCGTCGGGCGATCGCGACGACCTCCTTCGCCAGGGCCTGCACCGTGCCGTCGCACCAGGGCGCGGCGAGGCCGTGGCGCGGCACGTCGCGATGCAGCGCCTGCCAGTCGCCGCAGGGATGATCCGAGATCAGCGCCAGCGCCTCGCCCTGCGCGGCGCGATCGTAGAGCAGGCCGGTCCAGAGCGCGGGCAGCGCCATCAGCATCGCGGGCGGGCCGGAATCGGCGCCGCGCATTTCGAGGTAGCGCTTCAGCCGCACCTCGGTGAAGGCGGTGGTGAGGTGGTCCGCGAAGTCACCCATGGTCGGGATCTCGCCCGGGAGGTCGGGCAGGCGGCCTGCGAGGAAGTCGCGGAAAGACCGGCCGGCGAGGTCGATGTAGCGGCCCTCGCGCACCACGAAGTACATGGGTATGTCGAGCAGGTACTCGACCCAGCGCTCGAAGCCGAAGCCCTTCTCGAACACGAAGGCAGGGATGCCGCAACGATCCGGGTCCGTATCGGTCCAGACATTGGCGCGGAAGCTCTTGAAGCCGTTCGGCCTCCCCTCCGCGAAGGGCGAGTTGGCGAAGAGCGCGATCGCCACTGGCTGGAGGGCGAGCGAGATGCGGAACTTCTCCACCATGTCCGCCTCGCTCTCGAAGTCGAGATTGACCTGCACGGTCGAGGTCCGGAGCATCATGTCGAGGCCGAGCGAGCCCTTGAGCGGCATGTAGCGCCGCATGATCGCGTAGCGGCTCTTCGGCATCCACGGCATGTCCTCGCGTCGCGCGAGCGGATGGAAGCCGTGCGGCAGGAAGCCCAAGCCCAGCCGGTCGCCGACCACGCGCGCAACCGCGAGGTGTTCGTCGAGTTCCGCCTTCGTTGCGTGCAGGTCCGCCATCGGCGCGCCGGAGAGCTCGAGCTGTCCGCCCGGCTCGAGCGAGACATTGGCGCGGCCGCGCCTGAGCCCGATCACCTTGCCCTTGTCCGTCACCGGTTCCCAGCCCGTTTCGGCGATGCCGTCGAGCACGGCGCGGATTCCGTCCTCCGCCTCGTAGGAGGGGGGCGAGAAGTCGCGGCGTCGGAACGGAATCTTCTCGTGCTCGGTGCCGATCCGCCAGGCGGCGCGCGGCTTCGCCCCGCCCGCGATGTGCTCCACCATTTGGCGGAACGAGGTGATTGGTGTGGCGTCGCCTTCGGAGGGTCCCGACATGCTGGTACTCGTCTGCTCGCGCGAGGGCTTCGGGGGAGGGCGGGGGAGCGAGGGACCGTCAGCGCAGATGGGGATCGCTCGGCGCGTCCGCCACCCAGTCCCCGGTCAGGGCCTGGAGGATGGCGAGCGCGCACACCGCAGCCGTCTCGGCCCGGAGAATGCGCGGCCCGAGCGAGACCGGGCGACAGAAGGGGAGATCGCGCAGCCCGTCAAGCTCGCGCCGCGAGAAGCCGCCCTCAGGCCCGACCAGCACGGCCCAAGGGCCCGCCGCGCAGCCGCGCAGCGCCAGGGCGACCGGCGGCGCCTGCCCGGACTCGTCGGCGAGCAAGAGCAGGCGCGTCCCCTCCCAGCCGGCAAGCGCCGAAGCGAGCGGCCGAGGCTCCTCGACCGCCGGGACATCGAGCCTGAAGCACTGCTCGGCAGCCTCGGTCGCGATCGCTGCGAGCCGCTGCGCGTTTGTGCGCGCAACCGCGCTGCGCTCGCTCGTCACCGGCAGGATCCGGGCGACGCCGAGCTCCGTCGCCTTCTCCACCATCCACTCGAGTGTCTCGCGCCGCAGCACCGGCGCAAGCAGCCAGAGATCGGGCGCAGGCCTCTGCGGCCGCGTCCTCTCCTCCACCGCAAGCCGCGCCGTGCCCCTGCCGACGGCGGTGATGCGCGCGCGCCACTCGCCGTCGCGCCCATTGAAGAGGGCCACGGTGTCGCCCTTGCCGCGTCGCATCACCGCCGCAAGGTAATGCGCCTGTGCCGGCCGGAGGTGAAGCGTTTCGCCTTCGGCGAGCCTGTCGGGAACGAAGAGGCGTATGGTGCTCACGCGCTTGCGCCAGACGGAGGATGGGCCAGACTATAGGAGCGATGCCCGCGGCACAGCCTGCGCCTGAGACTGCCTCCGACATCCGCCTGCACGGGCTTGTCGCATGTCTGCCCCCATCCTGGCGGCCCTACGCGCTGCTTGCCCGGCTCGACCGCCCGATCGGCACTTGGCTCCTGTTCCTGCCTGGCCTCTGGGGCCTCGCGCTTGGGGGCGCGCCCTGGCCGGATTCGCGCCTCGTCGCCCTGTTCGGGCTCGGCGCCGTGGTGATGCGGGCCGCTGGCTGCGTCGTCAACGACCTCTGGGACCGTGACATCGATCGCCGGGTCGCCCGGACCGCCAGCCGCCCGCTTGCCTCGGGCGCGCTGTCGGCGCGCCAGGCGCTCGGCTTCCTTACGGTCCTTCTGCTGATCGGGCTCGCGATCCTGTTGCAGCTCTCAACAGCCGCCATCCTGCTCGGCATCGCCTCGCTGGCCCTGATCGCGGTCTATCCGGCGATGAAGCGGATCACCTGGTGGCCGCAGGCCTTCCTCGGCGTCACCTTCAACTGGGGGGTGCCGATGGGCTACGCGGCAGCGACCGGAACGATCGCGCCTGCAGCGCTCGTTCTCTACGCCGCAGCCGTGTTCTGGACGCTCGGCTACGATACGATCTACGCGCATCAGGACCGCGCCGACGATGCGCTCGTTGGCGTGCGTTCCACGGCGCGCCTGTTCGGCGAGCGGACGCGGCCGTTCCTTACCGCGTGCTACGCCGCGACGGTCGCGCTCGCCGCGCTCGCCGGCGCCATGGCGGGACTCTCGGCCTGGTTCCATGCGGGCCTCGCCGTCGCCGCGGCGATGCTTGCCCGGCAGGTTGCCGTCCTCGCGATCGACGACCCGGCGCTGTGCGGGCGGTTGTTCCGCGCCAACAGGGATGTCGGGCTCGTGGTCGCCGCGTCTATCATCGCCGGCCGCGTCCTGTGACGGAGGACGAGGCGCGCGGCTTCGTTCTGGCAGAGACACGCGCTGCGCGTCCGCCCCTTGTGCCCGAGCTCGTGCTCCGTCTTGCCGATGCGATCACGCCGATCTGGCAAGCGACGGAGACGGCGCTCGCGCGTGCCGGGATCGAGCCGCCCTACTGGGCCTTCGCCTGGCCGGGCGGGCAGGCACTCGCGCGGCACGTGCTCGACGATCCCGGCATGGTGAGGGGCAAGGCCGTGCTCGACTTCGCCGCAGGCAGCGGAATCGCGGCGATCGCCGCAGCCCGCGCAGGTGCGGCGCGGGCTTTGGCGGCTGACCTCGACCCGCTTGCGGCCGCGGCGGCGCGGATCAACGCCGCGCTCAACGGGGCCCGGATCGAGACGGTCACCGCCGACGTCTGCGCCGACCCGCCTCTGGGGTGGGAAGTGATCCTCGCCGGCGATGTCTGCTACGACGCGCGCATGACGGCGCGGGTGCTGCCTTGGCTACGCAGCGCCGCCCGAGCCGGCGCGCTTGTGCTGCTCGCTGACCCCGGCCGCGCCTATTTGCCGCGAGAGGGGCTCGAGCCGCTTGCCGCCTTCGATGTCGCCGTGACGCGCGAGCTCGAGGACAGCGTGGTGCGGCGAACCGTGGTCTACCGCCTCAGCGGCACATGAGCAGTGTCAGCGTCGCGTGTTCGAGCACGTGCCGCGTCACCCCGCCGAGGATCAGCTGGCGCAGCCGCGAGTGGCTGTAGGCGCCCATCACCTGCAGGTCGGCGCCGAATTCCGCCGACGCCGCGAGCAGGCCCGCACCGACAGAGCCGCCGAGCGGCTTGAACTGCGCGCTGTCTGCCGTGATTCCGTGCCAGGCGAGATACTCGAGCAGGCCCGCGGCATCGGGGCCGCGACGCTGGTACTCGTCGGCATAGAGGACGCGCACCGCCTCGGCGCGCTCGAGCCAGGGCAGGGCGCCGGCGACCGCTGCAGCGCTCTCGGCCGTGCCGTTCCAGGCGACGGTGATGCGCCTGCCGAGTGTCTCGGGAACCGTCCTCGGCGTGACCATCACCGGGCGGCCGCTGTCGAACAGAACCGCGTGCAGAGCGTCCGAGGTCGAGACGTCGTCTCCCGCCTGGGGGTGGGCGATCACAACGAAATCGGAAAGGCGCGCCTGTTGCGCCACGACGTCCTCCTCCCGGCCGACCACCGTGCCGAAGGAGGCCGTCACCCGCCCGGCCGAGAAGGCCTTGGCGGGGTCGGAGACGGCTGGGATGTCGTGCTCGGCGATGAAGGCTGCGAACATCGCCTGCACCGCCCTCGCGCGCTCCTGGCTCTCGCGCTCGGTCGCGCTCATCATCTCCTCGATCATCGCCCCCGAAAGCCCCTCGCCCGCGAGCGGGGCGACGTCGCGCGGATCGAGACGGACATGCAGTCCGTGCACGTGCGCCTGCCAGAGCCGCGCCGCCATGAAGGCGGTTGCAAGGGCAGCCTTGCCCGCCTCGGTGCCGATCACGGGAACCAAGAGCTTCCGGTACGCCATGCGAGCCCCCCCACCGTTCCGACGCGGCGGCAGACTAACACGCCGCGGCAGCGCCATTGACCACGGCTGCCGCGCGGCAGGCAAGGTCCGGCCCGGCGGCATCGAGGCGCGCCCAGGCGATCGGCCCAGGGTCGCGCTCGGCCGCCCTGCGCGCGACCGCGGCATCTGCGTCGGAGGCGTCGCCTTTGCGCGCCGCAAGGCGTGCCTCGATCACCGCAAGCGGCGCCTCGAGCCAGAGCCCAGCGAAGGCGACGCCGGCGCGTCGTGCGACCAGTTCGATCTCGTTTCGTTCCGTCGGATCGAGGAACACAGCGTCCACCACGGCCGCGTGGCCGCAGCGCAGCGCCTCGGCGGCGAGCCCGAACAGGGCGGCATACACCTCGGCCGAGGCCGCGCGGGTGTAGGCCTGAGGCGGCAGCCTCTCCTCAGGCGCAAGCCCAGCGAGCCGCTTGCGCGTCTCGTCGCTGCGCAGGACGAGCGCGCCCGGGGCAGGACCGAGCGTGGGCGCGAGCGCGCGGGCAAGCGTGGTCTTGCCCGTTCCCTGCAGCCCCCCGATGGCGACGAGCACAGGCGCGGCTGGCCGGAGATAGGCGGCCGCTCTGGCAAGCAGCGCCTCGCCGCCTGCGCGCTTACCCATCCGCGCAGCCACGTGGGCGCGGACCATCGCCCGCGCCGAGAGATAGAGCGGCAGCGCGCCTGTGAGCGCGGCATCGGCGGTGCGCGCGACGTAGCGCGACAGCACGCGGTTGGCGGCGGCGCGGCCTAAGCGCCGGTCGAGGTCCATCAGCAGGAAGGCGAGGTCGTACGCGGTGTCGATGGTCGCAAGCGTCTCGTCGAACTCGAGTGCGTCGAAGGGGACGGGCCTGCCCTGCCAGAGACACAGGTTGCCGAGATGCAGATCGCCGTGGCAGCGACGCACGAAGCCCGCTTCGGCGCGGCGTGCGAAGTGGGTGGCAAGCCGGGCGACGGCGCCGCTCGCCTCCGCTTCCCAGGCGGCGACCTCCGGCTCAGGCAGCCCCGCCTCGCGGGCGGAGACGGCGTTGCCCGCGACCACGTTCGCCATCGCGGCGCAGAGGTCCCAGCCAAGTACCGGAGGAAGGGAGGCGTGCAAGGCGGCGACCGTGTCGCCGAGCGCGTCGAGCAACGGACCATCGAGCCCGCCGCGCGCGGCGATCCGGTCGAGGAAGTGGTCCTCTGGGATGCGCGCCATCCGCACCACCCAATCCACCACCTCGCCCTTGCCGCCGAGCGCGAGGCTGCCGTCGCTTCGCCGCACAACCGGGACCACGTCCCGGTAGAGGCCGGGAGCAGCCGGCGCATTGAGCGCGAGCTCGCGCCGGCAGAAGGCCTCGCGCGCGGCGAGGCTCGAGAAGTCGAGGAAGGAGAGGCGGACCGGTTTCTTGAGCTTCCAGGCCGTGTCGGGGCCGAGGAACACCCGGCTGATATGGGTCTCGACAGGCGCCGCACCGGCAAGCCCGGAGAGGAACGCGACGACCTCCTCCTGGCCGTCGCTGCCGCCCGTCACCGCGTCGGTCTCACGGATAGAGCAACTCCGTCCGCCAGGGCGCGCCCGGGCCCTCGCGCAGGAAGACGATCCGCTCGTGCAGGCGGAAGGGCATGTCGCGCCAGAACTCGATCCGCTCCGGCACCACCCGGAAGCCGGACCAGAAGGGAGGGCGCGGGATCTCACCGACGGCGTATCTGAGCCCATACTCGGCAACGCGCTTCTCGAGCGCGTGGCGGCTCTCAAGGGGGCGCGACTGCTTCGAGGCCCAGGCGCCGATCCGCGACCCGCGCGGGCGTGAGGCGAAGTAGGCATCCGCCTCCTCGGGTGAGACGGGTTCGACCCTGCCCTCAACACGCACGCTGCGGCTGAGAGTCTTCCAGTGGAAGCAGAGCGCGGCGTAGGGGTTGGCGGCGAGCTCCATGCCCTTGCGGCTCTCGACATTGGTGTAGAAGACGAAGCCTCGCTGGTCGACGCCCTTGAGCAGGACCATGCGGGCTGAGGGGCGGCCATCGGGGGTGGCGGTGGCCAAGCAGACGGCGTTCGGGTCGTTCGGCTCTGAGGCGGCGGCCTCCGCCATCCAGGCCTCGAAGCGGGCGATCGGGTCGTCAGTCGTGACCGTGTCGGGCATTGCGGTTCTCCCTCTCCCCGGCACTTTGGCGCGGCCTGCCATCCTGTCCAGGGAGGCGCCGCGGAAGCCTCTTGCCCGGCACGCGCGAGGGTGCCACCAAAGCGACCGCCATGACACGGGACCCTGAGGCATGAACGAGATCCGGGCAGCCGAGGCAGCTTCCATCCCTTCCGGCACGCTGCTGCAGGGCCGCCGCGGCCTGATCATGGGGGTTGCCAACGACCGCTCCATCGCCTGGGGAATCGCTGCCGCCTGCGCTGCCCAGGGTGCGAGACTCGCCTTCACCTACCAGGGAGAGGCGCTGCAGAAGCGGGTTGAGCCTCTCGCCGCCTCCGTCGGCTCCGACCTCGTCATGCCCTGCGACGTGACGGACGAGGCGTCGATGGACGCGACCTTCGCCGCCGTGGCCGAGCGCTGGGGCAGGCTCGACTTCCTCGTCCACGCCATCGCCTGGTCGGACAAGGACCAGCTGAAAGGCCGCTATCTTGACACCACGCGGGACAATTTCCTGCGCTCGCTCGACATCTCCTGCTACAGCTTCACCGCGCTCGCGCAGCGCGCTGTGCCGCTGATGGGCAAAGGCGGGGCGCTGCTGACACTGACCTATCTCGGCGCCGAGCGCGTGACCCCGCATTACAACGTGATGGGTGTTGCCAAGGCGGCGCTCGAGGCGTCGGTGCGCTATCTCGCTGCCGATCTCGGCGGGCAGGGGATCCGCGTCAACGCCATCTCGGCGGGCCCGATCAAGACGCTCGCGGCTTCCGGGATCGGCGATTTTCGCTACATCCTCAAGTGGAACCAGTACAATTCACCGCTCAAGCGTAATGTCACCATCGAGGATGTGGGTGGTGCCGGGGTGTATCTGCTCTCCGACCTCTCCTCCGGCGTCACGGGAGAGGTGCACCACGTCGACTGCGGCTACCACATCGTCGGCATGAAGGCGGTGGACGCGCCGGACATCTCGACGGTCTGATCGCTTGGCAGGCTCCTCCTTCGGAACGCTCTTCCGCTTCACCTCCTTCGGCGAAAGCCACGGGCCGGCAATCGGCTGCGTGGTCGATGGCGTGCCGCCGCGGATCCCGCTTGCGGAGGCCGACATCCAGCCCTGGCTCGACCGAAGACGCCCGGGCCAGTCCCGATTCACCACCCAGCGCCAGGAACCCGACCAGGTCCGCATCCTCTCCGGCACCTTCGAGGGGATGACCACCGGCCACCCCGTGCTGCTCCTGATCGAGAACCGCGATCAGCGCTCGAAGGACTACGCCGAGCTCAAGGACAGGTTCCGCCCGGGCCACGCCGACCTGACCTACCACCTGAAATACGGCATACGCGACTGGCGCGGCGGCGGCAGGGCCTCTGCCCGGGAGACGGCCGCGCGGGTCGCCGCTGGCGCGATCGCGCGCAAGATCCTCGGCGAAAGCATCCGGATCCGCGGCGCGCTGATCCAGCTCGGCCCGCACCGTATCGACCGCACCCGCTGGGACTGGTCGGCCGTCGACGACAACCCCTTCTTCTGCCCGGACAGGCAGGCAGCTGAGGCCTGGGAGGGATATCTCTCCGAGGTGCGCAAGCGCGGCTCCTCCACCGGCGCGGTGATCGAGGTTGTGGCGGAAGGGGTCCCGCCAGGCCTCGGCGAGCCTGTCTATGCCAAGCTCGACGCGGAGCTCGCCGCGGCGATGATGGGGATAAACGCGGTCAAGGGCGTTGAGATCGGCGAGGGTTTCGCCGCAGCGGCGATGTCTGGCGAGGAAAACGCCGACGAGATGCGCATGGAAGGCAACCGCGTGCGCTTCCTCGCCAACCACGCGGGCGGGATCCTAGGCGGTATCTCCACCGGCCAGCCGATCATCGTCCGCTTCGCCGTCAAGCCGACCTCGTCGATTCTCACGCCTCTTAGGGCGATCGACTCGGAGGGCAACGAGGTGGAGGTCGTCACCAAGGGGCGGCACGACCCGTGCGTCGGCATCCGGGCCGTGCCGGTCGGCGAGGCGATGATGGCCTGCGTGCTCGCCGATCACCTCCTGCGACGCCGCGCCTTGACCCCGGACGCTCCCGACGCACCCCTCCTGCCGCGTGCCTGACGCCTGGAGCGGATCGCGCTCACGGGGCTTTGATTGTGCGACGCAGCGCAGCCGCACACATTGTATGGGTGAGGAAGCGCTTGGCCATGATCGTAAGCAGGAGGCCAAGGATCCCAGCCATGCCACGGACATCGGAGAAGCAGGCGACGGACGGGCCGCGCAAGCTTGTCTCTCTCATCGGCACGCGCGCTTGGCGCGCGCGTATCAACGAGCTGCGTTCCCGCGCGGCGGCGCAGCGGATCGCGGGCCGAGTCGTCGCCGAACGCCATGCCATCGAACTTGCGGTCGACCGGCTCTCGCGCGAGGCGCCGCGCAGCCGCGCCGAGCACGCCATCGCCTCGCACGCAGCCGGGCTCGTCTCTCTCGCCGCAGCCCTGCCGCCCGCCGGGCGTGCGCGTCTCGACTCTGCGCTCGCGGCCGCGATCTCGGGGGAGGGGACGCTCGTTCCCCTCTTCCACCTCGTGCGGGTGGCGGCCCTGCAGCGTGCGCGCGGCTTCGCGGTGCGCTTTACCGGGCTCGAGGACGGCGCCTCCTACGACCTCGTCATCTCGCGCGACGGGGCGGAGGCGGAGATCGTCGCCGCGGTCGTGTCCGCCGACGAGGGCCGCTGGGTGCACCGCGGCGACTGGTTCGAACTCGTCGACCGGATCAACCCGGACCTGGAGCGCTGGCTTGCCGCACATCCGGGACGCTATCTCCTCAAGCTGACGCTTCCCGAGGGCCTTTCCGGCCCCGAGGGCAGAAGCGCCGTGCTGGAGCGCATCAGCGCCCTGCTTGCGGAAGACCGCAGGGTCGACCATTCCGAGACCGCGATCCTCCGTCTTGATCCGCTGCTGCTTGCGCGAAACGAGGCGAGCCAGGCGGCGCTCATGGAACGGCTTAAGGCACAGTTCGGGCCTGAGGCGCATTTCGCGGTGATGGGGGGAGAGCGGTCGGTGTTCGTGATGGCCGCCCGGGCGGGGCGCGAGAACGAGGTCGCCGCCGTGATCGGCCGCCGCCTCGCCGAGCTCCCCGCCCGGCTCTCCGGCGGGCGTCCCGGAATCCTCGCCGTGTTCATCGAGGACACGGACAGAACGGAGTGGCGAAACCTGCGCGAGCGGCTCGAGATCGAGGGGGCGACCCGAAACTTCCTCACCGCCCCCGAGGCTCGGCCCGTGGTCGCCGTCACCTGCGCGAGCCGTTTCGAGCTCCTCGACATGCCTGAGCCGGATGCTGCGCCTGGCGGCGAGCTCAGGTTCCGCAACCCGGCGCATCCGCGCGCCAAGGATGCGGCCCTCGCGCCTGCGGTGCTGAACGCGGTCTGAGCCATCGCCTTTTCATCGCCTCGTCGGAAATCGGTCACGATCGCGGAGCGAAATTTGCCAATCGCCTGTGACGGAGCCGCGACGATGGACGACGCAGCCGCGACAGACCGCTACGAAGCCGCGCAAGCCGAACTCGACCGCCTGCTCAACGATCCGGACGCCGATTTCGACCCCCGTCGCGTCTGGGAACTGCTCGCCGAACTCACGGCCCGCGACGTCGGCGCAACGTCGACAGAGCCGGGGGAGTAACGGACAGGCGCCCGCCTCCTCAGCGTGCCGCTGGGCCTTGGTAAAAACCCGCGGCGCGCCCACCCCTTAGCCGTCACGCCGCGCGGCGATCAGGAACTCGCGGTTGCCTTCAGGGCCGAGCAGCGGGCTTTCCGTGACGCCGACCACGCGCCATCCGGGCTGAGCGCCGAACCAGGCCTCGATCCTCGCGACGACGGCGCGATGCTTCGCCGTCTCGCGCACCACCCCGCCCTTGCCGACGCCGCCGGGCCCGACCTCAAACTGCGGCTTGATCAGCGCCACCGCCCAGGCGCCAGGCACGCACAGGGAAAGCGGCCGCGGCAGGATCGTCGCGAGCCCAATGAAAGACACATCGCACACCAGCGCCTCGACCGGCTCAGGCACCTGGGATGCGTCGAGGAACCGGGCGTTGGTCTTCTCGTGCACGACGACGCGCGGGTCCTGGCGCAGCTTCCAGGCGAGCTGGCCGTGGCCGACATCGACGGCATGCACCCGAGCGGCGCCGCGCGCGAGCAGCACGTCCGTGAATCCGCCCGTGCTCGCGCCGATGTCGAGGCAGACACGCCCCTCGGGCGAAAGGGCGAAGTGGTCGAGCGCGTGCGCGAGCTTCACCCCGCCGCGGCTGACCCAGGGGTGGTCCTCCCCCCGCACCTCGAGCGCCGTGTCCTCGGGGACGGGCGTGCCAGGCTTGTCGAGCCGCTTTCCGCCGGAGAACACCTTGCCGGCGAGGATCAGCGCCTGCGCCTTGGCCCGGCTCTCGACGAGGCCGCGGTCGAGCAGGAGCTGGTCGAGCCGGCGCTTCACGCCCGTAACCTTTCCGGGACGGCCGAGTACGACAGCAACCGGAGCCGAGCAGCCTCGCTTGCCTCGCGCCGGCCCGATCCGACCTCTGCCGGAGGAACGCCCCGGCTGGCGCGGCGGCCGGCGGTGCCGCGCGGCATGGCGCGCTGTCAGGCGCGCGAGGCAGCCGGCTCGAGCGCCGCCTCGTCCACCCCGAGCGCTGCGAGCGCAGCGGCGGCGATGTGCCGTGCCGTCAGCCCAGCCTGCTCGTACTGACGCTCGGGCTTGTCATGGTCGATGAACCGGTCGGGCAGAACAAGCGGGCGCAGCTTCACCCCGCTCTCGAGCAGCCCTGCGTGGGCGAGGTCATGCAGCACGAAACTGCCGAAGCCCCCGATCGAGCCCTCCTCGACCGTGAGCATCACCGCATGATTTCGCGCGAGGTTGCGCACGAGGTCGGTATCGAGCGGCTTGGCGAAGCGGGCATCCGCGACCGTCGTCGAGAAGCCGCGCGCGGCCAGCATGTCCGCCGCCTTGAGCGCCTCGCCGAGCCGCGTGCCGTAGGAGAGGATCGCGACCGTGGAGCCCTCGCGCAGCACGCGCCCCCGCCCGATCGGCAGCACCGCGCCGCGTTCCGGCCTGGCGATTCCGGTGCCCTCGCCGCGCGGATAGCGGAAAGCGATCGGGCCCGCGTCATGGGCAGCGGCGGTCGCGACCATGTGGACGAGCTCCGCCTCGTCGGCGGCTGCCATCAGCACCATGTTCGGTACGCAGCCGAGATAGGCGATGTCGAAGCTGCCCGCATGCGTCGCCCCGTCTGCGCCAACGAGGCCCGCGCGGTCCATCGCGAACCGAACCGGCAGGTTCTGGATGGCGACGTCGTGCACCACCTGGTCGTAGGCGCGCTGCAGGAAGGTCGAATAGATCGCAACGAAAGGCTTGTAGCCTTCGGTCGCCATGCCTGCAGCGAAGGTCACCGCGTGCTGTTCGGCGATGCCGACATCGAAGCAGCGCTCGGGGAAGCGCTTCTGAAAGAGATCGAGACCGGTTCCGGTTGGCATCGCCGCGGTGATTGCGACGATCTTCGGGTCCCGCTCCGCTTCCGCAATCAGGCTTTCGGCAAACACCTTGGTGTAGGTTGGCGGCCCGGGCGGGGCCTTGGCCTGCTCGCCGGTGACCACGTTGAACCTGGTCACGCCGTGATACTTGTCGGCTGAGGCTTCGGCCGGGGGGTAGCCCTTGCCCTTCTTGGTCACGACATGGAGCAGCCACGGAGCCTCGCGGTCGCTGTCACGCAAGTGGCGCAGCACGGGCAGAAGGTGGTCGAGATTGTGCCCGTCGATCGGCCCGACATAGTAGAAGCCGAGCTCCTCGAACAGCGTGCCGCCGGTGAGCAGCCCGCGCGCATACTCCTCGGCGAGCCGCGCCGCCCGGCCCATCGGCGCAGGCAGACGCTTCGAGACCTGAGCCGCCATCTGCCGCAGGGTCACATAGCTGCGCGAGGTGAAGAGCCGCGAGAGGTAGGAGCTCATCGCGCCGACCGGGGGCGCGATCGACATGTCGTTGTCGTTGAGGATGACGATCAGCTTCGACTTCATCGCGCCTGCGTTGTTCATGGCCTCGTAGGCCATGCCGGCGCTCATCGCCCCGTCGCCGATGACGCAGATCACGTGGTTGTCGCGGCCCTCGAGATCGCGCGCCACAGCCATGCCAAGGCCGGCCGAGATGGACGTCGAGGAATGCGCCGCGCCGAAAGGGTCGTACTCGCTCTCCGACCGGCGGGTGAAACCGGAAAGCCCTCCTCCCTGCCGCAGCGTGCGTATCCGGTCACGCCGGCCGGTGAGGATCTTGTGCGGGTAGGCCTGGTGGCCGACGTCCCAGATCAGCCGGTCCCGCGGGGTGTCGAACACGGCATGGATCGCGACCGTGAGCTCGATCACCCCGAGCGAGGCGCCGAGATGGCCGCCGGTGATCGAGACGGCCTCGATCGTCTCTTGGCGGAGCTCGTCGGCGAGCTGGCGGAGCTGGGTTGCGGAGAGGTTGCGCAGGTCGGCCGGGCTGCGGACCCGATCGAGGAGCGGCTTTGGGGCGGACTGGTATGTCATGGCAGCCTGACGCTCATCTGTCATGTTTGCTTTACAGTGCCCCAACTACATCCGTCTTGTCACGACAAACCCGACAAGGTCCCTCAGCGTATCCGCCGGCGCGCCGAAGGGGTCGAGATGGCCCACCGCCTGTTCGGCCAGCATGCGCGCCTGAGCCCGGGCGCGGTCGAGCCCGAGGAGCGAGACGAGCGTTGCCTTGCCGGCGGCTCTGTCCTTTTTCGGCGTCTTGCCGATCTCCTCGCGCGTTCCGGTCTCGTCCAAGATGTCGTCGGCGATCTGGAAGGCAAGGCCGAGGTCGCGGCCATAGCCCGCGAGCGCGTGTCGCAGATTGGCTGCCGCCTTGCCGAGGATGGCGCCAGCCTCGCAGCACCAGGTCATAAGCCGCGCGGTCTTGAGCATTTGCAGGCGCGTCACCTCGGCCTCGGTGAGGCTGTGCGCCTCGGCGATCAGGTCGATCATCTGCCCGCCTGCCATGCCGCGCGCCCCGGCTGCCTGGCCGAGCGAGGAAATCAGCTCGCAGCGCACGGCAGGGTCAGGGTGTGTGTCGGGCTCCGCCAGGATCTCGAAGGCGCGGGCCTGCAGGGCATCGCCTGCGAGGATCGCGGTTGCCTCGTCGAAGGCCTTGTGGCAAGCGGGCTTGCCGCGGCGCAGGTCGTCGTTGTCCATCGCCGGCAGGTCGTCATGCACGAGGCTGTAGGCGTGCAGCATCTCGACCGAGGCTGCCACCCGGTCGGCAGCCCGGGGCGAGACGTGGAACAGCGCTGCCGACTGCATCACCAGGAAGGCGCGTAGCCGCTTGCCGCCGCCGAGGCAGGCGTAGCGCATCGCCTCATAGAGCCGCGCCTGGGCCTCGTCGCCCTGCGGCAAAAGTCGGTCGAGCGCGGCTTCCGCCCGTTCCGCCGCCTCCGCCAGAGCCGGGGCGAGGCGGCCGCCAACCACCGTCAGCGCCATCAGCTCTCGCCCGCGTCGAAGGGGGCGGTGCCGGTGGCCGTGCCGTTGCGGGCGACGATCGCCTGCACCTTCGCCTCAGCCTCGGCGAGCTTCTCCTCGCAGTGCCGGCGCAGCGCCGCGCCGCGCTCATAGGCTGCGATCGCGTCCTCAAGCCTGCCCTGGCCGGCTTCCAGCTGCCGCACGATGCTCTCGAGTTCGGCGAGCGCCTCCTCGAACGAGAGCTTCGCCACCTCCGCCCCACCCTCCTCGGCGGGGCGGGAACGCCGTCCATCGGCCATGGGATACTCCTGATGTGGGAGTGACACTCTAGGCAAACGGCCTCAAGGCGCCAATGGCGGGCGGTTGCGCGGCCGCACCAGCGCGGACGAGTCTCTCCCGCCTCGCCCCGGTGACCGCGGCGAGGCCAAGCCAGCGCCGCACGCTGAGCCCGGCTAGGCGGCGGCGCGCATGTCGAAGCGATGGCTGCCTCTCCTTGGGCCCTTGAGGCGCTGGCAGCGGCGGCTGCCAGTTCGACCCCTGCGATAACGCGCAGCCCAGCGGGCGGTGGAACCGGCGCGAAGCCTCCCCATCTCCCTCGCGCGCAGCGTAGGAGAGACGATGACCATCTATGCCGTGCAGGAACCGCGAGCGCTGTTCATTCCGAAGAAGCGCCCGCCTCTGGCCGAGCGCGCCGAGTTCCGGATCGCCTCCGACTTCGCCCCCTCTGGCGACCAGCCGGCGGCGATCGCCGCCCTGGCCGCGGGCGTCGAGGCGGGCGAGCGCGACCAGGTGCTGCTCGGCGTCACTGGCTCCGGCAAGACCTTCACCATGGCGCATGTGATCGCAAGGACTGGCCGCCCGGCGCTGATCCTCGCCCCGAACAAGACGCTCGCCGCCCAGCTCTACGGCGAGATGAAAAGCTTCTTCCCGGACAACGCGGTCGAATACTTCGTGTCCTACTACGACTATTACCAGCCGGAAGCCTACGTCCCGCGCACCGACACCTATATCGAGAAGGACGCGCAGATCAACGAGCAGATCGACCGGATGCGCCATGCCGCCACGCGCGCGCTCCTCGAGCGTCCGGATGTGATCATCGTCGCCTCCGTCTCCTGCATCTACGGCATCGGCTCGGTCGAGACCTATTCGCAGATGGTGGTGCGGCTTGCGGTCGGCGAGACCATCTCGCGCGAGCGCCTGCTCAAAGCGCTCGTCGAGCTCCAGTACCGGCGCAGCGACCTCGCTTTCGCCCGCGGCTCGTTCCGCGTCCGCGGCGACGGCATAGAGATCTTCCCCGCCCACTACGAGGACCGCGCCTGGCGTCTGTCGCTGTTTGGCGACGAGATCGAGAGCATCGTCGAGTTCGACCCGCTGACCGGGGAAAAGACGGCGGCGCTTGCGGCCGTCACCGTCTACGCCAACAGCCACTACGTCACGCCACGCCCCACCCTGCAGCAGGCGCTTGCGGGGATCCGCGCCGAGCTCAAAGAGCGGCTTGCCGAGCTTCGCGCTCAGGGCAAGCTGCTCGAAGCGGAACGACTCGAGCAGCGCACCCAGTTCGACCTCGAGATGATGGAAACCACGGGCTCCTGTCGCGGCATAGAGAACTACAGCCGCTACCTGTCAGGACGTAACCCGGGCGAGCCGCCCCCGACCCTGTTCGAGTATCTCCCCTCGAACGCTCTCCTCTTCGTCGACGAGAGCCACGTCACCGTGCCGCAGCTCGGCGGCATGTTCCGCGGCGACTTCAACCGCAAGCAGGTGCTCGCTGAGTTCGGCTTCCGCCTGCCCTCCTGCACAGACAACCGCCCGCTCAGGTTCGAGGAGTGGGACGCGATGCGGCCGCAGACGATCTTCGTCTCTGCCACGCCAGGTCCATGGGAGCTCGAACGTACGGGCGGGGTGTTCGTCGAGCAGGTGATACGCCCAACGGGCCTCGTCGATCCCGTGACCATCGTCCGCCCCGTCGAAAGCCAGGTCGACGACCTGCTCGCCGAGATCCGCGACGTCACCGCCAAGGGCATGCGCACGCTCGTGACGGTGCTGACCAAGAAAATGGCGGAGCATCTCGCCGAATACCTGGGCGATGCGGGTATACGGGTGCGCTATCTCCATTCCGATATCGACACGCTCGAGCGGATCGAGATCATCCGCGATCTCCGCCTCGGCGCCTTCGACGTGCTGGTCGGAATCAACCTTTTGCGCGAGGGGCTCGACATTCCCGAGTGCGGCCTCGTCGCCATCCTCGATGCCGACCGGGAGGGTTTCCTCCGCTCCACCACTTCGCTGATCCAGACGATCGGGCGCGCGGCGCGCAACGTCGACGGCCGGGTGATCCTTTACGCCGACACGATGACCGAAAGCCTCAGGCGCGCGCTTGAGGAGACCGAACGCCGCCGGGCCAAGCAGATCGCCTGGAACGCTGCGCACGGAATCACGCCTGCCTCGGTGAAGAAGCAGATCGCCGACATCGTCTCCTCCGTGTTCGAGCAGGATTACGTGACGGTTGCTCCTGTGGAGGGCGGCGGCGTCGCGGAGCTCGTCGGCAAGGACCTGCGCAAGACGATCGCCACACTCGAGAAGGAGATGCGCGAGGCCGCGGCCAATCTCGAGTTTGAGACGGCTGCGCGGCTGCGCGACGAGATCAGGCGGCTCGAGACCAAGGAGCTCGGCCTCGACGCGCCCGGCATGCCGAAACGCGCGGCCGACGAGTGGAAGCCTAAGCCGATGGGGCCCGGCGGCGGCGGGTACGACCCGAAGAAGCGCGGGCGCGGCCGTAAGCGCTAAGGTCTGTACCCAAGTGACGCGAGCGCGGTGCGGTGGGTCACCCTGCCAAACGGCGGGGAGGATAGACGGTTTCGCGCTTGTTCGGGCTGAGCAACATGCAGCGGGAGGCGATTGAGCCGCCTCTGCCGCTCGTGCAGGCGGGACGCGAAACTCATCCTTTCCTGCAACAAGCATGCGGTCATTGACCACCACACCATGAGTGGGTGTGGCGCGGGTTCGTCATCCCATCCTGCAACAAGCATGCGGCGATCGAGCCGCACCTGCCGATGGTGCATACGGGGCCACGGCGCGTGGACGATCGGCGGGTGCTCAGCGGCATTATCCCGGTTGCGCGAAGGCTGCCGGTGGCGGGCCTTGCCGCCGGAATACGGGCCGTACACGACGGTCTTCAACCGCTGGAACCGCTGGAGCCAGCGCGGGCTCTGGCAGCGAATCTTCGCTGCCCTCGTCGCCTGCGCTGATCCGCCCCGGGTCACGCTGATCGACAGTTCCGCGGTGAAGGCGCACCGCTCGGCGCCTGGCGCGAGAAACGGGGCAACGGCGATGCCTGCCATCAGGCGATCGGCCGCTCGCGCAGCAGGCGCACCACCAAGCCCCACGCGCTCTGTGACGACCAAGCCACCCGCACGCGATCCTGCTGACCGGCGGCAAAGTCGCCGGAGACCGAAGGTCGGCCGAAGGCCAAATCACCGCCGCCGCGACGCTGGTCTCGGCGGTCACACCGCCGAGCGAACTGGTCGGGGACAAGGGCTACCGCGCCAACACCTGCGAC
>Ga0308417_1000141_pt1 | contig 55710 bp, 43 predicted proteins | sample HotsprSampleOS65_FD_203528 | JGI IMG/M metagenome (GOLD analysis project Ga0308417, IMG submission 203528) | Hot spring phototrophic mat microbial communities from Octopus Spring, Yellowstone National Park, Wyoming, United States - 20090730_OS65 ... | reverse complement strand
AGGAACGCCAGCGCCTCCTCCGTCATCGTCACCGCGACCGTTCCCAGGCCCCGCTCCCGGTCGCTCAGCGCCCGCCTGAGGAGCGTGCGGATGTCCTCCCGGCTGAGCGGCTCGAACTGGAAGATCTGGCTGCGGCTCAGCAGCGGCGTGTTGATGGCGAAGAACGGGTTCTGCGTCGTCGCCCCGATCAGGATCACGACACCGTCTTCCACGTCCGGCAGGAGCACGTCCTGCTGCGCCCGGTTGAAGCGGTGGATCTCGTCAACGAACAGGATGGTCCGCTCGCCCAGCTCCTCGAGCCGCTTCCGCGCCTCGCTCAGCACGGCGCGGACCTCGGCAATACCGCTCGAGACGGCGTTCAGGGGCGTGAACCGGGCCCGGGTGTGGTGGGCGATCACGTGGGCCAGGGCGGTCTTGCCGCACCCCGGTGGGCCGTAAAAGATCAGCGAGCTGAGGCGGTCGGCCAGGAGCATCCGGCGGAGCAGTTTGCCCGGCCCGAGGAAGTGGTCCTGACCGACGAAGTCGTCGAGCGTCCGCGGCCGCATGCGGGCGGCGAGCGGTCGGGCGAGGGTGCGGTTCTGGTCCCGCAGGCTCTCGAGCAGGTCCACGGCACACCGCGAGGTCGGGTGGTGGCGGGCGAGGGTACAACCGGAAGGTTAGCGGAAGTGCGAGCGCCGCGGAAGCTCAGACGCCGCTCGCCGCGTGACCTGCTGCGGCACGACCGGCCAGGCCAGGCCAAACACCGGACGGCCGGCCGGATACCGGGCACGTCCACCTCGACCCCGCCAAACCCGCGACCGGGCTTACCCGCGACCCACCGCCCCCGCCGGCCACCGGCTGCCACCCCGATGGCCACCGGCTACCACCCGACTGCGGCGGTTCAGGACCGCGACGGGTCGGGCTGCGGCGGATCAGGACCGCGGCGGTACGAGTTCGACGACCTCGAGCGACCGCACCCAGATCGTGTTCCCCTCGCCCACGGTCGTGTTGTCGATCGTCAGGCGGACCTTGCCCGTCTCCTCGGCCGGCGGGTGAACGAACGACACGGTGGCGGTGTGCCACTTCCCGTCGGTGTTTTCCAGGTTGACCACGGCCAGGCTCTTGTGGCTCGGGGCGAAGCGCACATGGAGTCGGCCGGCCGCCTCGTTGCGGGTCTGGTATACGACCCGCACCCGGTAGGCCTGACCCGGTCGTAAGGGCTTCTCCCGGCCGCCCTCGGCAGGGAGTTCGGGGGAGAAGAAGAGCTGGGCGGAGGTGACCTCGTTGAGGTTGGTGATGCCCAGGGCCGGCACGCCGTCGAACTTGCGGCAGGCGAACTCCCCGACCGAGCCGTCCTTCCAGCAGTGGCAGCCGACGCCGGGCGGCAGGACCTCGGCTTCGCCGCCCAGCCGCCCGTTCTTGTCCTTCTGCACGCGGAACTCACCGACCGCGGCCAGGTTCAGGTCGTAGACCTTGGCCCCCTCGGTCCAGCGGCTGAGGTCATCGGCGGGGTTGCGCGGGGGGGTCGGGGGCGGGTTGCCGGCCGGCGGAACGGATTGTTTCGCGACCTCGGTGACGGTGACGCTCCGCACCAGCAGGGCGTTTTCGGCACCGATGGCGGTGTTGTCGACCAGCAGCCGCAGCGGCTGATCGCCGCGCGTCGCCAGGACATCGACCGTCCTCCAGACTGCGTTGGAGTTCGGCAGGCTGGTGCTACCGAGTCCGGTCTTGAAGTCGGCGGTCTGGAAATACATCCGGCCGGCAGCCGTGCCGGTCGTCCGGTACGCGACGCGGGCACGCAGTTGGGTGCCGGGGTTGATCTTCAGGCCGATGCCGGCGGCACTTTCCAGCTCCAGGGCGATCTGGGCCGAGACGACGTCGTTGACGTTGCAGAAGGAGACGGCCCGGACACCGCCGAAGCTGCCGCACTCCCAGTCGCTGTGGGTCTGGGGTTTCCAGCCGCGGAAGCCGACGCCCCGGGGGGCGATCGGGGGACGGCCGGCGACGAGCTGGGACCCTTCGAGGCTGCTCCTGAAGTCCGGCAGGTCGGCCGCGTTCAGGGCGAACAGGACCCGCTCCGGCCGGCCCTTGAGCGGCGTCACCTCCAGCGAGCGGATGCGGATGCTGGCGCTGGGCCGCTCGTCGGAGTTGTGGAACTCGAAGAAGCCGCCGGAGGCCCCGCAGAGGTCCGCCTCGAACTCCTCCGTCCGCCAGGCACCGCCGGTGACCGGCGGTCTGTACACGTCCCAGGCGTTCCGGCTGTCGGCCGGCTTGAACCGCACCAGGAACTTCCCCTCGCGCACGTCGGCCTGGTACTCGAGGCGAACGCGGCAGGCCCCGTCGGGGGCTTGGAACGTCGGCATGAAGAGCATCGCCGAGGCCGGCCCGCTGGTGTTGCGGATGCCCAGGGCGGCGCGACCGGCCGTCACGTCGGCGAAGAATTCTATCTCCGTGGCCAGGTTCCACGGCCGGGCGACCCAGCCCGCCGGCGGCTTCGCCCCCTCGTGGGAGATCAGCCGGTAATGCTTCTTCATCGGGTCGCTCGGGTCGACGGTCAGGCCGCCGCGGATCGTGAACGGTTCCTGGCCGGTCAGGTCGAGGCGGTAGGCGAGGGCCGGTCGGGAGGTCGGGACGCCGGAACCCGGCGGAGGCACCTCAGGCGGGGGCGGGCCGTCGGTATCCCGTGGGGGCTTCCCGTTCGTATCGGTTCGGGTCGAACCACCCGGGCCGGTCGAGCCGTTCGGGCCACCCGAACCGTTCGAGCCGTTCGGGCCACCCGGGCCGCCCACGCTACTCGTCGGGCCCGCCCCGTCGGACTGTCTCCCGCCGAAGACCAGCCAGCCGGTCAGGGCACCGGCGAGGAGTAGGCCGATACCCAGGACGGAATAGAGCAGGACCGGGGAACGGCGGCCGGAGGGGAGCTGGGTGCGGGACGGCTTGGTGCCCGTCTCGCGGGTGGTAACCGAGCCGGCGACGGCGGCGGTGTCCTTGACGGCACCGGTGGGGTCGACCACGGCCGAGTCGGTGGCCGGGGGGGCGGTCGCCGTGGTCAGCCGGAGCGAGCTGCCGCCGCCGCGGGCGATCTCCGTGAGGGTGGCCTGCAGGGCGGCCCCTTGGGCCAGGTTGGTTCGCGACAGGCCGGCCAGGATGCGGGCACTGCTACCCGTCCAGGGGGCGAGGGCGGCGATGACCTCGGCCGGCGTCTGGAAGCGGTCTTCCGGCTTCTTGGCCAGCATCTTCGCGACCACTGCACTCAGGCCGTGCGGCAGCGTGGAATCCAGCGACACGAGCGACGGCGGGTTCTTCAACTGGTGCTGCAGCAGCTTCTGGGTGGTGCTGCCCTCGAAGGGCGGCTTGCCGGTGATCAGGGCGAAGAAGGTCGCCCCCAGGGAGTAGATGTCGGCCCGGATGTCGATGTTCGGCAGGTTCAGACCCTGCTCGGGGGCGATGAAGTCGGCCGTGCCGACCACCGCGCCATTGTCGAGGCGTTCGGTCAGGCGGTCGCCGGTGTTCGTCGAACGGGCCAGGCCCATGTCGAGGATCTTGATCGTGCCGGACCGGTCCCGGATCAGGTTGCCCGGCTTGATGTCCCGGTGCACGAAGCCCTTCTCGTGGGCGTGCTGGAGCCCGGCGGCGGCCTGGGCGACGTACTCGGCCGCCGTGGGGTACGGGATCGCGCCGTCCCGGTCGAGGACCTGCTGGAGCGTCTCGCCCTCGACGTACTCCAGCACCAGGTAGGGGGTCTCGCCGTGGCGGCAGACGTCGAAGATGCGGACGATGTTCGGGTGGTCGAGTGCGGCGGCGGCGCGGGCCTCCCGCAGGAACCGCTCCAGGGCCAGCTTCTGGTCTTCGCCGCGGCCCGAGGGGGGGACCAGTACCTTGATGGCGACCTTGCGGTGCAGTTCCAGGTGCTCGGCGAGGTAGACCGCGCCCATGCCGCCGCGGCCGAGCAGGTCGAGGATGGCGTAGGCCCCGACGCGGAAGCCCTTGTGCCGGCCGGCGAGCAACTGCTGCGCCTGGAAGCGGGTCAGCAGGCCCCGCTCGACCAAGACCGCCGCCGCCTTCCGCGGGTCGTCGGGAAGCTCCGGCAGATCGGCGAGCCTGTCAGGGGGCACGACACCGCTTTTGCGGAGCAACTGGAGCAGCTCGGCGGACGAGGTCGGGGCAATTGGCATGGTCGGGACCAGGGTGTGGCGGGTACGACTTCCGTATGGGAGGGGGAATCACCCGGACGCCGGATGCCGTCAATATAGTTCAAAAATACGACCTGTGACAGTTTGGCAGGGGAAGAATTCGGCCGGTCCCGCCGGGCCGGTCCCGCCGGGCTGGTCCGCATCCGCAATCCGTTGCCATGACTCACAAGGCCGAGGCCCGGATCGCCGAGTGGGGGCTGACACCCCTGCCCGGGGGTTCGCTCAACTCGCTTCGCCGATCATGCGGCGGAACTCGTCCTCGTCGATGATCTTGGTGCCGAGCCGCCTGGCCTCGTCGAGCTTGCTGCCGGGCTTCTCGCCCACGAGCAGGAAGTCCGTCTTTTTGCTGACGCTGCCGGCGGGCTTGCCGCCGTATTTTTTGATCGTCGCCTCGATGCCGGCGCGGTCGTAGTGGGCGAGCGTGCCGGTGACGACGACGGTCTTGCCGGCCAGGGGCAGCCCGCCGGCCGGGGCCGGCTTCTTGTCGTGGGTCAGTTTCAGGCCGAGTTGCTTGAGTTCGGCGACGAGTTTGCGGCCGCTCTGGCTGTCGAAGAAGGCCCGGAGGTAGCCGACCCGCTCCGGCCCCCAGCCCCTGACCCGGGCCAGCTCCTCGGGTTTGGCGGCGAGGATCGCGTCGAGGCTGGGGAACTGCTCGACGAGGGCCTCGGCCATCTCCTCACCGACCATGTAGATGCCCAGGGCGGGCAGCAGCCGGGCCAGGCCGCGGCCCTTGCTGGCGGCGATGGCGTCGAGGAGCTTCTGGGCCTTGGTGTCGCCGAACTTGTCCAGGGTCAGGAGTTGTTCCTTGGTCAGCCGGTACAGGTCCGGGATCGACTTGACCAGTTCGGACTCGACGAGTTGCTTGGCGACCTCGCGGCCCAGCCCGTCGATGTCCATGCGGGTCTTGCGGGCGAAGCCCTCGAGCCGCTTCCACAGGCCGCCGGAACAGGCCTCGGGGTTGCCGCAGTTGTAGTTGTAGCTGGTGGCCGACTCGACCCTGACGACCGGCCCGCCACACTCCGGGCAGCGGTCGGGCCAGACGATCGGCCGCTCGTCGCCGGTGCGGTCGGCCCTGACCACGTCGACGATCTGCGGGATGATCTCGCCCTTCTTCTCGACGACGACGGTGTCGCCGATCCGCACGTCCTTCTCGGCCACCCAGGAGGCGTTGTGCATGCTGGCGTGGGTGACGGTGGTGCCGGCCAGTCGCACGGGGGGGTCGAAGCGGGCGACGGGGGTGAGTTCGCCGAACTTGCCGATGTGGAAGTCGACCCCGGCGAGCTTGGTGAGGCCCTGCTCCGGCTCGTACTTGAAGGCCCTCATGTAGCGTGGCGACTTGGCGGTGGTGCCGAGGATGTCGCGCTGGGCGAAGTCGTTGACCTTGACGACCATGCCGTCGGTGTCGTAGGGCAGGTCCTTGCGCTTGGTCCGCCACTCGTGGCAGTAGGCGAGGACCTCGTCGATGGAGCGGCACAGCTTCTCGTGCGGGTCGACCGGGAAGCCGAACCGCCGAACGACCTCGAGCAGTTCGACCTGGCTGCGGACGGTGAGGCCCTCGGTCACCCCGAGGCCGTAGGCGGCGAACAGCATCTTGCGCTTGGCGCACTCCCGGGGGTCGAGCAGGCGGAAGGTGCCGGCCGTCAGGTTGCGGGTGTTCTTGTACGGCTCCTGCTTCTTGGCCCCCGGCAGCCGGTTGTTGGCCTCGATCTCGGCGTTGAGCCGGGCCAACTCCGACCGGGTCATGTACACCTCGCCGCGGACCTCGAAGAGCCGGGGCGGCCGGTCGGTGGCCAGCCGCAGGGGGATCGCCGCGATTGTCTTGACGATGTGGGTCACGTCGTCGCCGACCGTCCCGCTGCCGCGGGTGGCGGCGAAGGCGAGCCGGCCGTTCTCGTAGGTCACCGCCAGCGAAATGCCGTCGATCTTCAGCTCGACCAGGTACTCGACGACGGCCTGCGGCCCCAGGGCCTTGCGCACGTCGGCGTCGAACTTGCGCAGGTCGGCCTCGTCGTAGCTGTTCTCGATCGACAGCATCGGCACGCGGTGCGTGACCGGCCGGAAGCCGGGGATCGGGGCCCCCCCGACCCGCTGCGTGGGGCTGTCCGGCGTGACCAACTCGGGGTGCTTCTTCTCCAGGTCGATCAACTCCTGGAGCAGTTTGTCGAACTCGCGGTCGGAGATGACCGGGGCGGCCTCGACGTAGTACAAGTAGTTGTGGCGGTCGATCTCTCGGCGGAGTTCGGCGGCACGTTCGGCCGGGGACGGGGTCGGTTTCGCCACGGGAGACCTCGCGCGGTGTCGTCAGGAACGGCGAGTCGGATTGTGACGGCGAGCCGGGACCGTCGCAAGGTCAGGAGCCGCTCCCCACCGACCGACCGGGACGGCGGCAATTCCCCGCCGAGGCCGGGGCGGACGCCGACGGCGGCGTCAGTCAGGCGTCACCCGGCGACGGCGGCGTCACATGTCGAAGTACAGGGCGAACTCATAGGGGTGCGGGCGGACGCGGACGGCGGCGACCTCCTCCTTCCGCTTGTAGTCGATCCACGTCTCGATCACGTCCTCGGTGAAGACGCCGCCCTGGAGCAGGAACTCGTGGTCGCGCTCCAGGGCCGTCAGGGCGTCGTCGAGGGTCTGCGGGACGCGGGGCAGGTCCTTCAGCTCCTCCGGCGGCATGTCGTAGATGTCCTTGTCGAGCGGCGGGCCGGGGTGCGTCTTGTTGCGGATGCCGTCGAGCATGGCCATGAGCATGGCGGCGAAACAGAGGTAGGGGTTGGCAGCCCCGTCGGGCAGGCGGTACTCCAGCCGCTTGGAGCGGGCCCGCGACGAGTAGACCGGGATGCGCACGGCCGCCGACCGGTTCCGCTGGCTGTAGGCCAGGTTCACCGGGGCCTCGTAGCCGGGGACCAGCCGCTTGTAACTGTTGGTGGTCGGGTTGGTGATGGCGCACAGGGCCGGGGCGTGCTTGAGCAGGCCGCCCAGGGCATACAGGGCGAGCTCCGAAAGGCCGGAGTAGTCGCTGCCGGCGAACAGGTTGGCCCCGTTCTTCCACAGCGAAACGTGGACGTGCATGCCGCTGCCGTAGTCCTCGAAGAGCGGCTTGGGCATGAAGGTGGCGGTCTTGCCGTGCCGCCGGGCCACGTTCTTGACGACGTACTTGTACTTCAGGACGTTGTCGGCACTGGGAACGAGTTCGTCGTAGCGGATGTTGATGGCGCACTGGCCGCCGCTCGCCTTCTGGTGGTGGTGGCTCTCGACCGTCATGCCGCACTGCATCATCACCAGCATCATCTCGCTCCGCAGGTCGTGGACGGCGTCGGTCGGCGGGCACGGGAAGTACCCCTGGCGGTACGGCACCTTGTAGCCCAGGTTCGGGCGTTCGTCGCGGCCGGTGTTCCACTGCCCTTCCCCGCTGTCGACGTAGTAGAACGCCGAGTGGCTGGTCTGGTCGAACTTCACGTCGTCGAACACGAAGAACTCCAGCGACGGCCCGAAGTTGGCGGCGTCGGCCACGCCCTGCTGCTTCATGTAGTTCACGGCCTTGCGGGCCACGTTCCGCGGGTCCTTGCTATAGTCCTCCTTCGTGAGCGGGTCCTGGATGTTGCACACCATCGCCAGCGTCACGTCCCTGCAGAACGGGTCGATGAAGAGCGTCTCGGGCTGCGGCACCAGCAGCATGTCGGACTCGTTGATCGGCATCCAGCCCCGCAGGCTCGAGCCGTCGAAGCCGATGCCGTCCTCGAAGACGCACTCGTCGAGGACCTCGGCCGGCACTGTGAAGTGCTTCCACTGACCGGGGAAGTCCATGAAGCGGAAGTCGACGGCCCGCACTTCCCGCTCGCGGAGCAGGGCCAGGACCTCGCGGGGGGTGCGGTGCGGTTCTCGGGTCGGCACGACGGCTATCCCTCGACGGCAGAAACGGGCGGGGGGACGGGTGTGGGATACGCGGGCGACGGAGAGGTGGCGCGTCCGAGGACAATGTATAGCAAACGTCTGCCCCGGGGACAGCAGCGGGGACGATAGCCGGGACGGCAACGAGGACGGCAGCGGGGACGACAACGAGGACGACCGCGGGGACGACAGCGGGGACGGCAGCGGGGGGCGAGGCCGAGGACCGCACCCCCATCCCGTGACGGCGGCCGGCCGATATGATGTCCCCAGTGCTGTCCCGTGATGTCTCCCCTGATGTCTGCTGTGACGCCCTCATTCGGGCGCTCCCCCGAGGCCACGATGATGAGCGAGACGAGCCTACCGCCGCCGGCCGACACGCCGCCGGCCGACACGCCGCCGGCCGACACGCCGGCGGCCGCCGCCGCCCCGCAGTACGAGTTCAACGACGAACAGAACGCCGTCATCAACGACCTCGCCCTGGCGATCATCTGGGTGCGGATACCGCTGTTCGTCACCGGCGCGTTCCAGCTCCTGATCGCCACCGGCCTGGCCCTGCGGCTGCCCCAAGACGGGGCGCACATCATCGGGGTCATCGGCCATGCGCTCTCGGCGGTCGTCGCCTTCCTGCTGGCCAACTGGCTGCTGCGGGCCGCCGACTCCTTCGTTCAGATCACGACCACCCGCGGCCGTGACATCTCGCACCTGATGAACGCCCTGCGGAGCCTCGGGTCCTGGTTCGGCCTGCTCGCCTTCTTCGTCAAGCTGTACCTGTTCCTTCTCGGCCTGCTCACCCTGCTGTTAGTGGTCGGGCTGATCGCCGGGGCGTTCCAGGGGCCGGCGTGACCGCGGCCGCTCGCCTGCTTATCCGGAGAGTCGCGTGAACCGCTGGCTCCGCGCCGAGACGGCCTTCTTCCTGGTCGTCTGGCTGTTGCTGACGCTCGTCTTCCGGGACCGCGGCTTTTATGACCCCGGCTCGCTCTGGCACGTCCGCGTCGGCGAGATCATCCTGACCGAGGGCATGCCGCGGACCGACCCGTTCAGCTACACCTTCGCCGGCGAGCGGTGGGTGCCGCAGCAGTGGGGGGCCGAAGTCGTCATGGCCCTGCTGCACCGGGCCGGCGGGTTCGACACGCTGCTGCTCGCCTTCTCGGCCGGGCTCGCCCTCCTGTACACCGTCATCTTCCGGCGGGCCGTGGCCGGCGGCATGGGACCGATCCTGGCCGCGTTAGTCGTCGGCGGCTGTCTCTTCGTGGGGGCGTTCCACTACTTCGTCCGCCCGCACATGGTCACGGTCGCCTTCCTCAGCTACACGATGATGTGCGTGCTCGACTACGAGCGCGGCCGCTGCTCGGTGTGGCGGCTCGCCGGGCTTGTCCCACTCTTCGTGGTGTGGACGAACCTGCACGGCGGCGTGCTGGGCGGCACCCTGACCCTGGGGCTGGCCGTCGGCGGCTGGGGGCTGCTGTTCCTGCGCGACCGGGTGCGGGGCCAGGCCGTTCCGGGCGAAACCCCGATTCCGACCCCGACCCCGACCCCGACACCGACCCCGACCCCGACACCGATTCCGACTCCGACCCCGATCCGTGACTGGCCCACGGCCTTCACCCTGGTCGGCATCGTGGCCGCCTGCCTGCTCACCCCGCTCGTCAACCCGCACGGGCTGGAAATGATCCGCATCTGGAACCGCATCGTCGGTTCGACCGTGCTGCCACGGGTCGTGCATGAGCACATGCCGCTGGACCCGACGATGCCGCCGGGCCAGGCGGTGATCGGCCTGGGCGTGTTCTACCTGGTGCTTCTGACCGGTGCCTGGCCCCGGTTGCGGGTCAGTTGGCTCCTGCCGCTCGTCTGGCTGGTCCTCAGCTTCAAGGGCATCCGGCAGGGGCCGCTCTTCGCGATCACCGCCGTCGTGGCGGTCACCGACCTGTGGCGGCACACCGTCTGGCACCGCCTGCTGGTGAAGTACGGCGACGGCTCGCTGGCCAGCGACACCCCGTCGGTCACGGCCGGGGCCGGCTGGACGGTCGTGCCGGCGGTCCTCGTGCTGCTCGCCGCCGGGCTGCAAGCCGCCCGGCTGCCCGTCCCGGTGATCGGGGCCGGCTGGGTGCGGTTCGACCCCGACTTCGTTCCCGTCGATCTGAACGCCGCCGTCCGGGAACACCTCGACCGGCCCGACGTTCGCGTCTTCAACGACGCCAACCTGGGCGGCTACCTGATCTACTTCGCCCCCAACGCCAAGGTCTTCATGGACGACCGCTGTGAGCTGTACGGCGACGACTGGATCGCGAGGTACTCCGACGCCATGGGGCTGCCGCCCGACGAACTCGCCCCGCTGTTCGCGGCCTGGGACGAGCGGTACGGCTTCGACTACGCGCTGGTGTTCTCGGCGGCGGCCGGTCAGGAGAAGCCGTCCATCGAACGGCTGCTGTCGGCCCGACCCGGGCAATGGCGGGAGGTCGCCCGCGGCCAGCGGGCCGTGCTCTTCCGGCGGGTCCGCTGACCGGCCCGTACTCATGGCCCGTACTCATGCGCTAGATCGCGGGGGATCGGGGCGCGGCGGCTCATCCGGTCCGCCAGTGCCCGCGGAACATCGTCCGGCGCGGGCCGGGGTGGTCGGCGAAGAGCAACTCGTGCGGGTCGGCCGCGTCTCGATCCGGCAAGGGGACGGCGACGAGGTCGGCCGACTTGCCCACTTCCAGGCTGCCGCACTCCGCCGCCCAGCCCAGGGCTTCCGCCCCGGAGAGGGTGATCATCCGCAGCAGCCGGTCGCCGGGAAACTCGGGATAGCGGGCGTGGACGAAGCGGGCCTCGGCCAGCACGTCGAGGTCGGGGTTGGAGGCGAGGCTGTCGGTGGCCAGGCAGACACGGCGGCCGCGACGCAGCAACTCCCGGAACGGGTGCGGGGCGTGGCCGAACGCGGCATGCGTGCGGGGGCAGTAGGCGACCGACTGCGACGGGGGCAACGGCGTGTCGGGCGGCAGGTAGTTGCCGTGGGCCCAGACGGTCGGCGGGTCCGGCCTCCCGTGCGACACGAGCCGGTCGAGCGAGTCGACCAGTTGCTCCGGGTGCCAAAGCCCCAGGGCTTCGAGGAAGTCGCGGAACGGGCCGGTGCGGCGCGCGATCAGTTCGAGTTCGGCGGGGGATTCGGCGAGGTGGACGGTGACCGGCCGCCCGGCCGCCGGCGCGACTTCGAACAGGGACCGGGCCACGCTGTACGGCGCGTGCGGGCTGACCCCCTTGCGGCAGGTGGCGGTGTCGGCCCGGCCGTGGTCCCAGAGCCGCCAGCGTTCCTTGGCCTGTCGGGCCCGCTCCGCGCTCAGGCCGATCAGCTCGAAGTAGACGACGGCCCGCAGCGGCGCGACGGCCAGCGCGTCCCAGCTCGCCCCCTCGGTCGCGATGTCGCCGAGCAGCGTCGTGCCGAACCGCAGGCACTGGGCCAGCCCGGCGTGGACGTCGGCCCGCACCTGAGCGGGGGAACGCTGGCTCCGGTAGGCGATGACGGCCCGCAGCCAGTCGGGGAAGTGGTCGGCGTCGCCCGGCGGCAGCCGCCGCAAAGCCCCGCTCAGGTCCAGGTGCGTGTGTGCGTTGACCAGTCCGGGAACGAGGGCAACGTTGCCGAGGTCTTCGTCGGCCCGGCGCGTGCCACCCGGTTCGACGGCGACGATGCGGCCGTTCCTGACGCTCACAAGCCCGCCCGGCAGGGGCGGCCCGGCCACGGGGAAGACCCAGCGGGCGGTGAGCGTGTGGGGGTCGCGGCCCGTCATGCCTTCTGCGTCACACCGGCGAGCTTGGCCGGCCGCAGCCGCGGCTCGCAGCCCGGTGGCAGGGTCTGGTCGAACAGGGGCGAGCCCGGCTCGTGGTGGTACACCTCGCGGTGCAACCCGGCCACGATCGACCTGAGGCGGTCCCCCTCGAAGGAGGCGACCGGCTCGTCCATCGGCCGCAGGAACAGTTGCAACGGCACCGGTTCGTCACTGCCGTCGGCGGCGGTGGCGAAGCTCGGTGCCAGGAAGTTCACCCCCTCGATCCAGTAACCCCCCACCCGGTCGAAGAGCTTGGTCCGGGCCGCCCACAGGTCCCACTCGGCCGACGGGGCGTCGGGGTCGGGCCGGCGGCTCTCCCAGATCACGAACGGCACACCGCAGCCGACCTCCCCGCCATCGACGGCCATCTGTCGGAAGAACTGTTCCAGGAGCCGCGTTCCGACGCCCAGCCGGCGGGCCCAGTTCGCCACACCGATGTAACACAGGTAGCCCCCGTAGTTCGGGATCAGGGCACCGTAGGCGAAGCCGGCCAGGGACCCGGGGTCGTCGACCCGCTCGGCCGGGGCCGCCAGTAGCAGGTGCTTGGACCAGCCCCCCGCCTTGCCCGGACGGACACGGGTCCGGTTAGCGACCGATCGGCGGATCCAGTACCAGGGGATGCGTTCCGCCGCGGGCAGCGTCCGTTCGTACAGCTCGCCCGCGGCCCGGGTCATGGCATCGTCAGCGTCGAAAGCCTCCCACACGATGATGCGGTTGGACTGCACAAGGCACCTCTCCCCCTCAGGTCGGGGTCACCCCGGCCACACGCACCCGCCGACCTTCGGCAGACGGTGCGGGCCTCGGGCGACCACCGCGAGCCGTGATTCCTTACCGGGATTGTACCCGGTGTCCGAAAAATCCCCCGCCCCGCGGCCGGGGGTCGGCCCGGTAAGTTCCTCAAGGGGATTCCCGAACGTCGGCCCCAAGTCCATGTCCCCTCGGAGGGCCACGACGCCCGCCGAACCCCCCCCCGGGACAGTTACGATCACCCCCGACCGGCCTTGACAGCGGACGTGGCGGTGCCCACGCGCGAACCACTGCCGCGGACCCTGCTGGTCCGTCGCCGGCACGATCCATCTCGCCACAATTTGTTACCTGAACAGAACTTTCGTCGCCGAGAACGGATCCCCGGGGGCCGCCGCCCGGCGGGAATCTGGCCGAGGAAACGGGGCTTTCGGCCGGCGAACCGCGGCGAGCGGGCGTGGCCGGTGATCCGGGCCGTGATCCGCGCGGCCGGACCGTACCCGTGGTCGATCTGCTACAGGCAGACCCGGCCGACGTGCGACCCCGGGGCGGGAGACGATGCCGCCGAGGTCAGCTGGTTCCCGCCCGATGACTTGTCTGAACTGACGTTCGATCACGCCAAGGTACTCGCCCCGGCTCGCGCCGCCTAAGCCAGCGCCCTGGCCCGCGCCAGCCCGCGCCGCCCAGGCCCGTCCCGCCCAGGCTCGCGCCGCCTAAGCCAGCGCCCTGGCCCGCGCCAGCCCGCGCCGCCCAGGCCCGTCCCGCCCAGGCAAACGGGACCGGCGGCGGCCCGCCTTAACGCAGTGGTCCGGCGGGTGCCAGTCGGCGGTCACGTCGATGCGTGCGAACGGCAGCTCGAGCAACTCATTCACACGCGGAACGATGGCCCGGCCGCCGGGCACCGGCAACTCGTCAGGGCACAGTTCGGTGAGCCCCTGCCGCACGTCGATGACCGGCAACGGCGTACACCGGGGCGATAGTATGACCATGAGACTCCGCCCGGCCCGGACGTTCGACCAACAGACCAGCCGGCAGCAGATCAGCCGGCAGCGGATCAGCCGGCGGGCAGCGCCTCGGCATGGTCGGGCGGCCAGAGGACCCAACTGACCTGCTCGTCGGGATCGTAAGGGGAGGGGGATTCCAGGATCACGACCGCCCGGTCGAGCAGGCCGGCCGCGGCGAGTACGGGCTTGACCAGGCCGAACATCCGTTCGGCGTCGTCGGTACCGTCGAACCACAGGTTGATGTGCTCGGCGTCGATCTCACCACTGACGGGGCAGCGCATTCCGGCTCGAGCCAACGCTTCCGACAGTTCCCGCTGCAGGCGGACCCGCAGGTCGAACTCCTCGTCGGTCCCGAACGGCACGGTCACCGGTAGCTGAATCAGCATGTTGCAAGCCATTGCTTTCCCCCAATGGTCGCCGGGACTGTACCCGCAAAGAGAGTATTCTATAGATTCCGTGAAGGAAAGACCTCACGGGAGGGAAAAAAGTCGATCACCCTCGGCCGCATCGTCAGGACCGCCGCGCTGCCGCCCCCTCGCCACCGCCCGATCATTCAGGCAGACCGACTCACCATCTGGCCTCAGACAGATCATCAGGGCCGCATCGCCTCTAAGGCACGCTGGGGCACGGACGGGGTCGCCCCCCGGGTTGGCGGCGGAGAGGGTCAGTGCCCACTGCCCGCTGCCCGCTGTCCCGGGCTGGCTGTCGGGGTCAAATCCTGCCCGTCACCTCGCGGAGTGCCTCGATCAGCCGGTCGATGTCGGCGACGGTGTTGAACGGTCCGGGGCTGACGCGGACGAGGCCGTCGGGATAACTGCCCAGGGACTTGTGGATGTACGGGGAGCAGTGCAAGCCGGGCCGCACGGCGATGTCGAAGGACTGGTCGAGTATCGCTCCCAGGTCGCCGGCCGGCAGCACCTCGCAGCGGAAGCTGACGGTGCCGACGCGGCGGGCCGGGTCGTCGTGGCCGAAGACCTGGAAGCCGGGCAGTTCCCCGAGGGCGGCCCGGAGCCGGTCGCACAGCTCGACCTCGTGCCGGCGGACGGCATCGACGCCGCGCTCCTCGACGAAGTTCAGCCCGGCGAGGAGCCCGGCGATGCCCAGGACGTTCGGGGTGCCGCCCTCCAGGTAGTACGGCAGTTCCTTCGGCTGCGTGGGGGTGGAGGAGTCGCCGCCGGTGCCGCCCTCCCGCCACGGCCGCAGGTGCGCCCGCGGGCCGACGTACAGCGCCCCGGTGCCGGTGGGGCCGAGGAGCGACTTGTGGCCGGGGAAGGCGAGCAGGTCGATGCAGGCGGCCTGCACGTCGAGGGGGACGACGCCGGCGGTCTGGGCCGCATCGACCAGGAACAGGGCGTCGCGGCCGCGGACCAGTCTGCCGATGGTTTCGACCGGCTGGACGGTACCCAGGACGTTGCTGGCGTGGGTGACGGCTACCAGACGGGTCCGCGGGGTAAACGCCGCCTCGATCGCCGCCGGGTCGACCGTGCCGCCGCCGTCGGCTGGGACGCGGGTCAGGGTGATGCGGCCGGCCTCGGCCAGGGCGACGAGCGGCCGCGACACGCTGTTGTGTTCCAGGTCGGTGGTGACGACGTGGTCGCCGTCGTTCAGCACGCCCTTGAGGGCCATGTTCAGGGCGTCGGTGCCGTTGAGGGTGAAGACCCAGCGGTCGGGGCTGCGGCCGTTGAAGAAGCGGTTCAGCCGGTGCCGGGCGTCGTCGAGGGTGTGTTCGGCGGCCAGGGCCATCTTGTGGCCGGCCCGGCCGGGGTTGGCCAGTGAGTGACGGGCGAAGTGGTCGAGGGCCGCGTACACGCCCTCGGGCTTCGGGAAACTCGTGGCGGCGTTATCGAGATAGATCACGGCAACAGTTCCTCGACGGCGAGGCGTCCGAGTTCCCGGCCGGCGACGACGACGGGCACGGCCTCACCCGGACCGTAATCCTGACGGTGCCGGTAACCCGGGTCCCGACCGCCCCGCGGCCGCGTGTACACCTCCACCCGACGATCCACCAGGTTCACCACCCAATACACCCCCACCCGCGCCGCCGCGTAAGTTCGTAACTTTTCCCCGCGATCTTCCGCGAGTGAGGACTCGGCGATCTCGACGAGCAACACGGTGTCCTTGGGCTGCGGGTGCCGGGCATCGTAGGCCTCTTCGGGCCCACGGGCGACGAGGATGTCCGGTTCCGGTTCGCTGTCGCTATTCGGAATCGTCAACGACGATTGCTCGCGCACGATCCAGTCGTCACCGAGGAGGCGACGCAACCGCCGGGCCGTGCGGGTCAGGGCCGAGGCATGAGCCGGGTTGGTCCCCATCTTCGCGACGATCCATCCGTTGAGTAGTTCGACCCGGTCGTCCTCGCGGAAGAAGCCCGTCCGAATCAGGCGGTGGTACTCGTCGAGTGTGAAGCGGCGGACCGGAAACGGCGGTATGGCCGGCGGCAGCGGTCCGGCCGGCCGCGCCCGACCATTGGCCCGACCCGATGAACGCGCGACCGTACCCATCACCACCTCCCCGACCACCACCCCGAAACCACCCCCCGCCCCGTCACGGCAGCAGTTCCTCGACGGCGAGGCGTCCGAGTTCCCGGCCGGCGACGACGACGGGCACGGCCTCACCCGGACCGTAATCCTGACGGTGCCGGTAACCGGGGCTCTTCCCCCCCCGCGGCCGCGTGTACACCTCTACCCGACGCTCGACCAGGTTCACCACCCAATACACCCCCACCCGCGCCGCCGCGTACAACTGCAGCTTCGTCGTCTGGTCCGCACGCAGCGACGCCTCCGCCACCTCCACCACCAAAAGACACTCCGACGCCCGCGGGTGACGAGACTTGTAGTCACGATCGGGGCCGGATGCGACGACGAGATCCGGTTCCGGCTCACTGTCGGGGGTCGTGATCGGCTGTTGAACCCGCACACTACGGTTCGGCCCGACGAGGGCCAGCAGTGCCCGCATCAGCGTGTTGACGACGTAGGCGTGGGACGGGTGGAGCGTCATCTTCGGGACCAGCCAGCCGTGCAGCAGTTCGACCCGGTCGTCAGGGGTGAGGATGCCGGCCTCGGTCAGGCGGTGGTACTCGTCGGGTGTGAAGCGGCGGACCGGACACGGCGGTATGGCCGGCGGCGGCGGACCGGCCGGCCGTGCCCTCGCCCGACCATTGGCCCGACCCGATGAACGCGAGACCGTACCCATCACCACCTCCGTTCACGCCAATACCACCCCAATCATAGCAGTCCGCCTCCCGCTCGCACTTCCACCGGCCGACCCGCCCTTCGCTTCACCGGCCGACCCGCCTCAGTGGCCGACGTACTTGGCGTACAGGGTGCGGGCCTTGTCCGGCTCGCTGGTGCCCTTGATGATGGCCCGGCCGTCCGGGAAGACCGTGAACTCGTAGGGGTCGCCGTTCTCGACGAGGTTGAACTTCAGCAGGAACTTGTTGTAGCTGACGGTGCCGGTCTGCTTCAGCACGGCGGCGAGGGACTCGAAGTCGAGCTTACCGGCGGCGCGGTGCGACACCTGCACGGCGTTGCGGCCGCACAGCGTCGTCGTCTGCGTGCCGTGCTCCCCTTCGAGCCACTCGAACTTGCGTTGGGCGCAGCACGGGCAGTTGCCCTTGCGGCCGGCCAGCGGGGCGACCTTGACCCGCCGGTTGGTGTTGTCCCAGACGTTGAGCACGAGCAGTTCGCGGTTGACGGCCTGCTTGTTGCCGGACAGGAGCTTGATCGCCTCGGCGGCCTGGTAGCTGGCCACGATGCTGACGACGGGGGCCAGCACGCCGGCCGTCTCGCACGTCCCGGTCTCGCCGGGGGCCGGGGCCGCCTCGAAGACGCACCGCAGGCACGGCGTCTGGCCGGGGATGATGGTCAGGGTCATGCCCTCGGAGCCGACCGCGCCGCCATAGACCCACGGCTTGCCGTGCTTCACCGCCACGTCGTTGATGAGGTAACGGACCTCGAAGTTGTCGCTGCCGTCGAGGATGAGGTCGGCGTCCTTGCAGAAGTCCTCGATATTGGTGCGGTCGATGTCGGCGACGACCGGCTCGACCGTGACGGCGGAGTTGATCTGGCGGAGCTTGATGGCGGCGGCCTCGGCCTTGGGCAGGTTGTTGGCCACGTCGGACTCGTCGAAGAGGACCTGCCGCTGCAGGTTCGAGGGTTCGACGAAGTCGCGGTCGATGACGCGGACGAAGCCGACGCCGGCGCGGACGAGGGTGTTGGCCAGCACGGTGCCCAAGGCCCCGCAGCCGCACAGGGTCACGCGGCTGGCCAGGAGCCGTTCCTGACCGGCCTTGCCCAGGGCGGGGAACCGCATCTGCCGGGAGTAGCGTTCGAGCGGGTTACTATCGGTGGTACTCATCGGGAATCGCGCGGGAATCATGGTGACGACTCGGAGCGGGGAACACGATCCGAGCGGGAACACGATCCGAGCGGGGATCGTGAGATCCCCGTGTGGCGCGTTGAACACGGGGACCTGACGGTCCCCGCTCGGGAGCACACGGGGACCTGACGGTCCCCGCTCGGGAGCACACGGGGACCTGACGGTCCCCGCTCGGGAGCAGCCGTCGCTCGCCGGGGTCATCCGGTGATGCCGTTGTCCTTCAGGAACTCTTGCAGGAAGCGGACCTGCTGGCGGGGCCACTTCTCGGCGCGGGCGAAGGCGACCAAGGTGAGCAGGTCTTCTTTCACCCGCCGGAGGCGCTCGCCCTGGAGCCGTCGCAGGTAGTTGACCATGTAGTTGAGGGCTTCCTCGGCGACGGCGGGGTGGAGCACCGCCGGGTCGGAGCCGTTGAGCAAGACGTAGGCGTGCAGGCTGGCCAACAGCAGCGGGTCGACGCCGAGTTCGGCCGGGATCTCGGGGAAGACGGCGGCCCCCTCGGGACACTCGCTCGGCAGCGGCTCCTGAGCCATACGGTATCCCCCTTCGGCCCTCGGCCTTCGCCCGTCAGCTCAGCCGCCGGCCACGGCGGGGATGACCAGCACCGTCATGCCGTCCTGCAAGGGCGTGTCGAGGTCGTCGTGGTAGCGGATGTCCTCGTCGGTCTCGAAGCCGGGGCCGCGGAAGAACACGTTGATGTGCTGCCGGACCTGCCCGTTGAGGAACAGCTTCGGCCCCAGGGCCGGGTACTGCTTCACCAGGTCGGCGAGGGCCGCGCCGACGGTGGCCCCGGTCACGGTGACTTCGGTGTTGCCGCCGGCCTGCTCGCGGAGCGGGCCGGGGATCTCGATCTTGATGGCCATCGCTTCCTCATTGCGGTGGGGAGGTCCGGCACCGGGACGGGGTCGGGGCACGGGGTTGCCCCCGGGGTCAGGCCAGGGCCGGTTCGGGGGTCTTCGGTTCGTCGGTTTTCGGTGCGGGGGTCTTCAGTCCGGCCAGTTCCTCGAAGGCGGCCAGGGTCGGGGGGATGGTGGCGGGTTGCTCGATGGCGTCGAAGACGGCGTCCTGGGTCTTCAGCCCGTTGCCGGTGATGCACAGGACGATCTCCTCGTTGCGGGGGATGCGGCCGCTGTCGATCAGCTTCTTGGCGACGGCCAGGGTGGTGCCGCCGGCCGTCTCGGCGAAGACGCCTTCGGTACGGGCCAGGAGCAGCATGGCCTCGACGATCTCCTCGTCGGTGGCGTCGTCGGCCCAGCCGCCGGTCTCGCGGATGAGTTTGGCGGCGAAGAAGCCGTCGGCCGGGTCGCCGATGGCCAGGCTCTTGCAGATGGTGTTCGGCCTGCGGACCGGCTTGTGGCGTTCGCGGCCGCTCTTGACACAGTCGCTGATGGGGTTGCAGCCGGCGGCCTGGGCCCCGTACATCTTCGTCGTCACGGGCGTGTCCACGAGGCCGGTGGCGTGCAGTTCGGTGAAGGCCTTGTGGATCTTGCCGATGAGCGCGCCGCCGGCCATCGGGCAGACGACGTGCGGCGGGAACCGCCAGCCGAGTTCCTCGGCGATCTCGAAGCCCATGGTCTTGGAGCCTTCGGCGTAGAACGGCCGCAGGTTGACGTTCACGAAGCCCCAGCCGTACTTCAGGGCGATCTGGGTGCAGACGCGGTTCACCTCGTCGTAGGTGCCGGTGAGCTTGATGACCTTGGCCCCGTAGACGGCGGTGCCGAGGACCTTGGCCCGTTCCAGGTCGGCCGGGACGAGGATGAAGGTTTCCAGTCCGGCCCCGGCGGCCTGGGCGGCGACGCTGTTGGCGAGGTTGCCGGTGCTGGCGCAGCCGACCGTCCGCATGCCGAACTCGCAAGCCTTGGAGAGGGCCACCGAGACGACCCGGTCCTTGAACGACAGGGTGGGGAAGTTGACGGCGTCGTTCTTGATCCACAGGCGTTCGACGCCCAGGGCCTCGGCCAGGCGGTCGGCCCGGATCAGCGGGGTGCCGCCGACGTGTTCGCCGACGGTCGGTTCGCCGGCGAGCGGCAGCAGTTCGCGGTACCGCCACATGTTCCAGGGCCGCTTCTCGATCAGGGTGCGGCTGACGGCCGACCGCAGCCGGTCGTAGTCGTAGGCGACCTCGAGCGGCCCGAAGTCGTCGACGCAGAAGTTGATGGCCGATTTGGGGTAGAGCTTGCCGCAGAGGCGGCACCTCAGGCCGGTCGAGAAGTCACGGTTGGCCACGGTTCACTCCCGGGTCCGCGCCGCAGCGGGTCGCGTCTGGTGGGGTGAGTCTTGGTCCAGGGGGGAGTCCGCCGGGGAGGTCCGGCGGCTGCGGTGAGATAAGAGCGATCGGGCGGGATGGTCCCCACACGAGATCTTATCTTCCCCGGCCCTACCACGGTCCCACACGAGGGGGGACGGCGGCGTCTGCCGGGCAGGAGTTAGCACCTGCACCCGCGGCGTCGCCGGGGAGGCGGACGCGGTCGGGCCGGTTGCTGTGGCGTCGTCGGGCCTGGCCCCTCAGCCACTCTGGATAAGATGCTCACCTGCTCAAGTTGTCAGCCCCCAGCGGCAAAACAGCCGGAGGGGTTGTCTGCAGCTTAGGAGCCGGGGTCAGGCTCGGCAACGGGAATCGCCGGGAAATTCGCCCCGAAGGCCGGCCCGGCCCGTCCGAACCGCTGCCGGCGCTCAACTCCGTTCAGCCCACGCCGAGCATCTCAGGGAAGCTTTGAAGGAAATATTCGCAACCGCTGCCGGCGCTCAACTCCGTTCGGTTCAGTTCAGTCCACGCCACCCAAGGCCCCGATCGCCTCGCCGGAGGTGTCGTACAAGGCCCAGAGGGTGTCCAGGGCGGTGGTGCGGAGCAGCTCGCGGATGTCACGGTTGACGCCGGCCAGGACCAGTTCGCTGCCGCGGTTCTTGGCCATGAGGTGGCAGCGGAGCAGGAAGGTGATGAACGCCGAGCCGAAGTAGCCGACTTCCGACAGGTCGATGATGATGTTGTTGGGCGGGTCTTCCTTGAGCGGGGCGAGGACCATCTGGGCCGCCGGTTGCAGCAACGTCTCCGGAAGGTGCTCGATCTGGGGAGAGGGGACGATGACGGCGATGTCGCCGTGCCGCCGAACCTGGAAGAATTCGTTCGTCAGGTCCGCATCGCTGGACATGGGACGGTCCTTACAGAGGGGCGAGTCGGCACCCCAAGGGTAGTCACCCGGCCGGCGCGAATCAAGCACCGGGGTCGGGAGTTCACGTCGGGTTCACGTCTGCAGTCCCGGCCGTGTGAAGCGGCCATGAAGCCCGGGACCGATGAAGACCGGGCCTGTGCGACCCCGGGCCTCATGAAACCAAGCCGGCTTGTCAGGACCGGGCCTAGTCAAGACCGGGCCTAGCCGCCGTCCCACTCGACCCCCGGCTGGCCGTCACGAACTTCGCCGATCTGCCAGGCGGCCAACCCGTCCTTCTGCAGGCCGGCGATCAGACCGGCGGTGGCGGCCGGGTCGCAGATCACCACGAAGCCGACGCCCATGTTGAAGACCCGGAACATCTCCGGCTCGGCGACGGGGCCGATCTTCTGCAACCAGGCGAAGACCGGCGGCACGGGCCAGGAGCCTCGGCGGAGGAAGACTCGTTTGTCGGGGGGCAGGATGCGGGAGAGGTTGTCGGGCAGTCCGCCACCGGTGATGTGGGCCAGGCCGTGGACGGCGGTCGGGGCGACCCGGGAGAGGAGTTTCTGTACCGGCTTGACGTAGATGCGGGTCGGGGTCAGCAACTCCTCGCCGACGGTCTTGCCGAGTTCCGGCACCGGGTCGGAGACGGTGAGTCCGGCCACCTCGAAGACGAGTTTGCGCACCAGGGTGTAGCCGTTGGAGTGCAGCCCGCTCGAGGCCAGGCCGACGACCGCGTCACCGGTCCGGATCGCCCGGCCGTCGATCACCCGGTCGCGTTCGACGACGCCGGCCGCGAAGCCGACCAGGTCGAAGTCGCCCGGCCGGTAGAGGTCGGGCAGGATGGCCGTCTCCCCGCCCACCAGGGAGCAGCCGGCCTCCAGGCAGCCGTCGGATATCCCCCGCAGCAGGGCCAGGCTCAGTTCCGGGTCGTCGGTCGGCAGGGCGAGGTAATCGAGGAAGACGAGCGGTTCGCCGCCGGTGCAGATCAGGTCGTTGACGGACATGGCGACCAGGTCGATGCCGACCGTGTCGAACCTGCCGGCCCGGGAGGCGACCTGGAGCTTGCTGCCGACGCCGTCGGTACAGGTGACGAGGACCGGGTGGCGGTAGCGGCCGTCCGGGTTGAGGTCGAACAGGCCGGCGAAGCCGCCGACCCCCTTGCCGCCGGGGCGGGGCGGGAAGGGGGGCGGCAGGACCCGGTTTCGGTCGTGGGTACGCAGCAGGAGCGGTTGCAGGCCCGCGATCGTCTGCTCGTACTTGTCGAGGTCCAGCCCGGCCGTGCGATAGTCCCACTGCTGCGGCATCGCCGTGTTCCTCCCGACCGACTCCGTTGCCCAAGCTTTCTTAAGCCCCGCAGGCGGGGTTGACACGTCTATCCGGCTCTGGCATAGTCGCCGCCGAGCCGACCGCACCACACCGGTCGGGTTTGCGACCAAGGACGGTCCTGGCCATGTCGTTGACCCTGTTCGCCGATGCCGCCCGGACCGCCACCGGGGGCAAGACCGCCGAGCAACTGGCCCTGGAAACGGCCCCGTCCTACTTCCGGTGGCTGCACGAGCTGCTGCCGGCCCCGTTCTTCCACACCCAAGCGTTCCTGGTCTTCTTCGCCGTCGTCTTCTGCCTGTACTGGGCGATCCCCCGCCGCTGGGCGATGGCCCGCATCTGGCTGCTGGTGGTCGCCAGCTTCCACTTCTACGCCGCCTGGAGCTACCAACTGGCCTTCCTCGTCCTGGGGACGACCTGCGCCGACTACCTGTTCGGCCGGGCCATGGGCGTACTCAGGCGGGACCGCTGGCGGCTGGTCGTGATGATCGGCAGCATCACCATGAACCTCGGCATCCTGTGCTACTTCAAGTACCGCGGCTTCTTCCTCAACGAACTCTATGACGCCCTGACCCGCCTGGGGTACGACCCCGGCTTCCGGAAGCTGGACCCGCTCACGATCTTCATCCCGTTCGGCATCAGCTTCTATACCTTCGAGGCGATCAGCTACGCCGTCGACGTGTATAAGCGGAAGATCCCGGCCGAGAAGAGCCTGCCCCGCTTCCTGCTGTTCATCCTGTTCTTCCCGCACCAGGTCGCCGGGCCGATCGTCCGCGCCGGCGACTTCCTGACCCAGACGCGCCGCAACAAGCGGTGGAACTGGGTCCGGGCCCAGGTCGGCGTCCAGCTCTTCCTGATGGGCTGCTTCAAGAAGATGGCGATCGCCGACCGCATGGCCCTCTTCTGCGACCCCGTCTTCCAGAACCCGCAGGAGTACGGCACCGGTTCGTGCTGGCTGGCCGTGCTGGCCTACGCCCTCCGCATCTACTGCGACTTCTCCGGCTATTCCGACATGGCCCTGGGGCTGGCCCACCTGCTCGGCTACAAGCTGACCAAGAACTTCGACATGCCCTACCTGGCCCGCAACGTCTCGGAGTTCTGGCGGCGCTGGCACATCTCGCTGTCCAGTTGGCTCCGCGACTACGTCTTCATCCCTCTCGGCGGCAGCCGCGGCAGCCGACCGACGACCTACCGCAACCTGATGACCACCATGACCCTCGGCGGGCTGTGGCACGGGGCCGCCTGGGGCTACGTCCTCTGGGGCGTGGCACACGGGCTGATGCTCGTCATCCACAAGCAGTTCCAGGGCTACTGTGCCGACCGGCCCCGGCTCGAGGCGTTCCTGCACACCCGGGTCGGCACCGCCGGCCGGGTCTTCCTCACGTTCTTCTGCGTCTGCCTCTGCTGGGTACTCTTCCAGCCCGAACTCGACAAGGCCCTGGCCCTCTACCGCCAGTTGTTCCACATCCGCAGCGGCAGCCCGCTGCCGCTCAACAACAAGAGCCTGTGGATCACAGCGGCGTTCGTCTTCTTCTGCCACCTGCTCGTCCGCTCGGGGCTGTGGGAACGGATCTACGCCCGGCTACCGGCACCGGTCCTGGGCACCGGCTACGCCGTCTGCCTGTGTACGGCGATGCTGCTGGCTCCCGACGCCGGCACCACGTTCATCTACTTCCAGTTCTGAGGAGGGACGCGACGAGCGGCGACGAGCGGCGACGAGCCGACTCACCGGTCGCCCCCCCTCCGCCCCTACCCCCCGCCCGCCGATCGCCCCCCGGCGGGTCACCGACGGAAGAAACCGGGTGCTCAGCGCAAGACGATTAACCGGCATCACCAGAAACGCGACGCGGCTGTGGCGCTCACCCGGCCGCCCCGGGCGGGTCACGGGCCGGGCGAGGGCGGCCGCGGCCCTCGCCTACGGGCTTGTCTCTTACGCCCTGCTGCACGTCGGGTTGTCGGCCGCCGCCGAACTGTCACGCTTCGTCCGCGACCCGGTGTATGCCGACAAGGAACGCAAACTCCGGCGGCTCGAACGGAGTCTGCCGTCCGGCAGCCCGCTGGTGATATTCCTGGGCACCTCGCGGACCGGCAACGGCTTCGACGCCGGGACCGCCCAGCGGCTCCTGAGTGACGGCCTGGGCCGGCCGGTCGGGGTCTTCAACCACGGCCTGCCCGCCTCGGGACCGGTCACGCACCTGCTGCACCTGAACCGCCTGATCGAGGACGGCCACCGTCCGACCCTGTTACTGCTGGAGATCCACTCGCCGACCCTGGCGAACCTGAGCGACGGCCCGCTCGAGGTCCGCTTCGCCCACGGGCTGGCCTTCGACTGGGACGAACTGGAGCGTCTGAGGGGTTATGGCTTCCCCGTGGACGGCCTGCGGTCCGAGCGGCGGGGCTCGCTGGTGGCCCCGTGGCACGCCCTGCGGTTCCAGCTCGTCGGCCGCATCGCCCCGAGTGCGCTGCCGTTCTATCGCCGCTACGACTGGAGCCGGGGCCGTGACGCCTTCGGCTGGAGCCCGATGCTGGTCGACAGCGTGGACGAGGAGCGGCGTCAGGCCGGGCTGGAGCGGGCCCGCCGCGAGTACCAACACATCCTGCACGCGATGCGGCCCGGCGACGACCAGGGGCCGGCGTTCCGCGCCCTGCGGGACCTGCTACAGTTGTGCCGAGAGCGGGGCCTTGCCGTCGTGCTGGTCCGCATGCCCGAGGGGGAAGGCTTCCGGGCCATGTACACCCGGGCACTGTCACGGCGACTCGGACTGATCCTGGCCCGCATCGCCGAGGAGTACGGCTGTGGCCTCGCCGACTGCCGGGAATGGATGCCCGAGTCGGCCTTCGCCGACGGGCACCACCTGCTCCCCTCCGCGGCCACCGCCTTCACGGAACGGCTGACCCGCGAGGTGATCGCCCCGGTCGTTCGGGCCGCGACGGAAGGAGGCACGCGATGACCCGCGGGCTTTTCGGGCGGCTCGGTCTACTCGGTTCGACCCGCTCGGGTTCCGCCACGGCCCACCCCGGTGCGGATCGCCCCGGTGCCACTCACCCCGCTGCGGATCGCCTTGGTGCGGATCGCGTGTGCAATCGCCGCCGGTCGGGCCGTCAGGTGACCGCCCGGCGGAGCGTGCTGTGGTTCGGGGCGGTGCTGGCCGTCATCCACCTCGGCGTGGCGGCGGCCCTCGACCACACCCGGCCGGGTATCCGCGACCCGGAATACGGCCGACGGGTCGACCGGCTCCGCGCCCGGCTCGCCGAGAATCCCGGACGCCCGAGCATCGTGCTGATCGGCAGCTCGCGCGCCGCGATGGGCGTCCGACCGGACGCCTGGGAGGCCGTCCGGAGCCGTCAAGGCGGGCCGCCCGCCCCTCTGCTGTTCAACATGAGCCTGCTGGGCAGCGGTCCGGTGATGGAGTTGTTGCTGGCCCGGCGGGTCTACGCCGACGGCCTGCGGCCCGACGTGGTCCTGTTCGAGTACTGGCCGCCCTACCTGTATTCCGAGCGGGAATGGGCCGAACCTGACCGCATCGCCGCCGAACGCCTGTCGCCCCGGGACCGGGCCGTCGTCCGCGACTACTTCCCGGAGCCGGAGAAGGTCGAGGCCCGCCTGCGGCGGCACTGGTGCCACCCGATCTACGCGAACCGCTACCACCTACTGGTGCAGTTCGCCCCCCGCTGGGTGCCGAAGGGCCACCGGATCGATTGGACCTGGGACAACCTCGACGACTGGGGCTGGAAGCCGGGGCTCGACCTCGAGCCGGGGTTCACGCCCGAGCGGGCCGCGATGCTGGACCGCTGCCGGGGGGTGTACAAGACGCTCTTCGACGCCTACCGGATCCATCCGAACGCCGACCGGGCCTTGCGGGCGGCGGTGGCCACGGCCCGGGCCTACGGCGCGCGGGTCGGGCTAGTCTTCTTGCCGGAGTCGAGCGAGTTCCGCGGCTGGTACACCGCCGAAGCCGAACGCCTCGCCCGCGACCACCTGCGACGGATCACCGAGGACCTGGGGCTGCCCGTCCTGGACACCCGGAACTGGATGCCCGACGAGTACTTCGTCGACGGCTTCCACCTCTCCCGGGCCGGGGCGGCCGAGTTCACCAGGCGGTTCGGACCGGTGGTGGCCGAACGCTTCGCCCCTGACGGAGTCCGGCCATGACGCCCGTCACACGAAGACCACCCAGGACGGCGTTCGACCGTGCCGGGGCCGGGCCGAAGGCGGTGCCTCCGACACCCCGCTGTCACCGGCGTCAGCGGCGTCGCAGGAGCCGGGCGACGCTGGGCTGGTTTTTGATCGCGACCCTGGCCTTGAGCGGGGTGACCCTGCTGGCGGCCGACGTTCTCTGGCCGGCCCTCCGCGACCCGGAATACGGGATTCGATCGAAGGCCCTGCGGGCACGAACGGCGGAGAACCCGGGGCGTCCCCTGGTGGTGGTGGTGGGCAGTTCGCGGACCGCAGCGGGCCTCTGCCCGGCGGCCTGGGAAGCGGTGCGACCGGCCGACGGCGCGCGGCCGGACCCGATCCTCTTCAACATGGGCCGCGCGGGGGCCGGGGCCGTCATCCAACTCATGACCCTGCACCGGGTGTACGCGGACGGCGTGCGGCCCGCTGTGGTGCTGATCGAGTACTGGCCGCCGTACCTGAACGCCGGCGACCCGTCCGAGTCCCGCCGCCTCGCCCCGGAGCAGACGTTCCCGGCCGACCTGCCGGTCCTGGTCCGCCACTTTCCCGAGGGCCGAACGTTCGCCCGGCTGGCCCGGCGGGCCCGACTCAACCCCGTCTTCGGACTGCGCAAGTCGCTCCTGCTGCAACTCGTCCCGACCTGGTTGCCGTGGCCCCAACGGACCGAAGTGGTCTGGAGCGACCTGGACGGCTGGGGCTGGCTGCCCGGCCTGGACATGCCGGAGGGGCCTTCGCCGCTGCGCTCCCGCTGGCTGGCCGAGCGGGAGGGCACGTTCCGGCCGCAGCTCCGCAACTTCTCCGTCAGTCCGGTCGCCGACCGGGCCTTGCGGGAGGCGGTGGCCACGGCCCGGGCCCACGGGGCGCGGGTCGGCCTGGTCTTCCTGCCGGAGTCGAGCCAGTTCCGCGCCTGGTATCCTGCCGAGGCCGAACGGGCCGCCCGGGAACACCTGCGGGACCTGAGCTGCCAACTCGGGGTCCCGGTTCTGGACACGCGAGACTGGATGAGCGACGGGGCCTTCGTGGACGGGTTCCACCTCACCCGCAGCGGAGCGATCGAGTTCACCCGCCGCTTCGGCCCCGAAGTCGCCGCCCGCTTCACCGACAGTCGAGACCGCCGATGACACGGCAAGTCCTGATGCTGACACGGCAAGTCCTGATGCTGACACGACAAGTCCTGAGACTGACACGACAAGTCCTGAGACTGACACGACAAGTCCTGAGACGCCGGCCGTTCGGGACGACGCTCAACCGGAGGCGGCGGGTCGGCCGCTCAGGGCGACGGACGGCACGGACGGCACGGAAGGCACGGAAGGCACGGAAGGCACTGGCGGCCGGTCTCCTGGCCTTCCTCACCGCCACGCTGGCCTTGTCCCTGGCGATCGAGTACCACCGGCCGCAGTGGCGCGACCCCGAATTCGGCCACCGCATGACGCGGCTGACACGGGCCGTGCGCGAGAACCCGTCCCGGCCGCTCATACTGGCGATCGGTACGTCCCGATTGCAGAACGCCCTTTTCCCGGCGGCGATGGGCTTCCCGGAGGCACCGGGTTCGCCCCGGGTGTTCAACTTCGGTCAGTCGGCCTCGCCCCCGTTGAAGGAACTGCTCACCTACCGCCGGGTACGGGAGGCGGGTATCCGGCCGGCCGCGGTACTGGTCGAAGTCCTGCCCGCCACGCTGGCGATCGACGGCCCGGCCGAGGAACTGCTGGGCCAGCAGACGGCCCGGCTCTCGGCGGCCGACCTGCGCCACCTGGCCGGTTACGCGGCCGCTCCCGGGCAACTGCGCCGCGGCTGGCTCACGGCCCGGCTGCTCCCCTGGCAGGCGCAACGGCTGGCGCTCATGAGCCACTGGTTGCCCCGCTGGCTCCCGTGGCAGGCCCGGCTCGACGGCACCTGGGACAACATGGACGCCGACGGCTTCCAGCCCATCCCCATGCCCAAGCCCGAACTCCGCCGCACGGCCACCGAACTTGCCTTCCGCCAGTACCGGCACGCCTTCGACGCCTACCAACCCGGGGAGTCTTCGTTCCGTGCCATCGGCGAACTCGTCCACGCCTGCCGGGCCGACGGTATCCCGCTGGCCTTCCTACTGCCCCCGCTGTCTCCGGCGTTCCGGGGGGCCTTCTTGCCCGGCGTCTACGAGAACGGCGAGGCCCACCTGCGGCGGTTCGCCGACCGGCTCGGCGTACCCGTCTTCCCAGCCCCGGACGACCTCCACGAGGACGATTTCATGGACGGCCATCACATGCTGAGCCACGGGGCCGAGCGGTACAGCCGCTGGCTGGCCGACACGCACCTCAAGCCGTGGCTGGCGACCTGTCTCCGTCGGCCATGACCTTGCCACCGACACCGACGACCCCGACCGGCACGCACCCCGCCACCCCCCGCCACCCCCCAACACCCCCACCATCGACACCGACGTTTCCCGGTACCTTCGACCGACGCGGCAGAAGCGGGAACTTCCGACCGGTTGCGGGGTCTAATCCCCGGGAGGTCCGATCAGTAACCCCGTGAGTACTGCCAACCCTGATCCCGCCATGCGTTTCGTGTTCCTCGCCGTGTTCGTCCCCGCCTGGGCCCTCGCCGCCGCCCCCGCCGACCCGCCGACGACCGAAGACGAGAAGAAGGTGATCGATGCCGTCGTCAAGCTCGGCGGCAAGGCGAGCATCGACCCGAAGCTCGGCCCCGAGGCGCGGGTGTCGGTCAAGTTCGAGCGTCCGACCGACGTGACCCTGCTGGCCCTGAAGAAGCTGCCGCAGGTCGGCGGCGTGGAGGTGTTCGACGCCTCGTTCTGCACGGCCAAGGGCTTCGCCGCCCTGAAAGACCTGCCGCACCTGCGGCGACTGGTGATCGAGAGGGCGTCACTCGCCCCGGCCACGCTCGCGGTGCTCGGGGAGTGCGACGAATTACGGCACCTGGGGCTGATCGGTTGCGGGGTGACCGACGCCGGCCTCGCCGGGCTGAAGAAGCTCACGCTGTTGGAGACGCTCACGCTCTCGGACAACCCGGGGATCACCGACAAGGGCATGGCCGTGGTCAAGGGTTTCGAGCGGCTGCAGGTGCTGTCTTTGGCCAAGACCTCGATCACGGACAAGGGGCTGGCCGAACTGAAGCCGCTCGACGGGCTGCGGACGCTCAACGTGCGCGGCAGCCGGGTCACGCCCGACGCCGCCGAGAAGTTCCCCGAGGACATGCCGAACTTGCGGAAGGTGGCGTGGTGACCGGTCCGCTGCTCGGGGCGTAAAATGGGGCCGTGCTTCCCCGCCGGAGACCCTCCCCGATGCGCCCCTCGCGAATAGCCACCGCCGCCGGGTCCGTCCCCGCCGGGTCCGTCCCCGCCGGGTCGGTCCCCGCTCTCGCCGTCCTGACCGTCGCTGTCCTGGCCGTCGCCGTCCTGGCCGTCGTCGTGGCCGGCCCTGCCGGTCTGGCTGCCCAGCCGCCCAAGCTCCCGGACCTGCCGCCGCACCTGATGGCCCCGACCGACCCGCTCAGCCCGGCCGAGGAGCGGAAGCGGTTCACCCTGCCGTCGGGCTTCGACGCCCAACTGGTCGCCAGCGAGCCGGACATCCAGAAGCCGATGCAGATGGCCTTCGACGCCAAGGGGCGGCTGTGGGTCACCACGTCGTACCACTACCCGTTCGCCGCCCCCGAGGGGAAGGGTACCGACAAGCTGTTCGTGCTGTCCGACATCGACCCGGCCACCGGCAAGGCCGGCAAGGTGCAGGTCTTCGCGGCCGACCTGAACATCCCGATCGGCGTGCTGCCCCTACCGGACGGCAAGGGCGTGCTGGTGTCGAGCGTCGGCGAGATCCGCAAGTACACGATCGCCGAGGCCGGCGACGGGCCGAAGAGCGCCGGCTACGAGGTGCTGTTCTCGGGGTTCGGTTACCGCGACACGCACGGCATGTACAACTCGTTCACGCTGATGCCCGACGGCTGGGTGTACGCCTGCCACGGCTTCGCCAACGACAGCACGGTGAAGGGCAAGGACGGCCACGAGGTGCGGATGAACAGCGGGCACACGTTCCGGTTCCGGCCGGACGGCTCGCGCATCGAGGTCTACACCCGCGGGCAGGTGAACCCGTTCGGCATGGCCGTCGACCCGTGGTTCAACCTGTACACCGCCGACTGCCACTCCAAGCCGATCACCCAACTCATCCCCGGGGCCTACTACGACAGCTTCGGCAAGCCGCACGACGGCCTCGGCTACGGCCCGCACGTGACGCGGCACGACCACGGCAGCACCGGCCTGTGCGGCCTGGCCTGGTACGACGCCGACCACTTCCCGCCCGAGTACCTCGGCACGATGTTCGTCGGCAACGTCGTCACCAACCGCATCAACTTCGACAAGATCGAGTGGCGCGGGGCCTCGCCGGTGGCCAAGGAACTGCCCGACTTCCTCGTCAGCCAGGACCGCTGGTTCCGCCCCGTCGACATCAAGCTGGGGCCTGACGGGGCACTCTACGTCGCCGACTTCTACAACAAGATCATCGGGCACTACGAGGTCGACCTGAAGGACCCGCGGCGGGACAAGGACCGCGGCCGCATCTGGCGGATCGTCTGGAAGGGGGCGAAGGGTCAGGCCGCCGGGCCACGCTTCCACCGCGACGACTTCACCACGGCCACGGACGCCGAACTGTTCAGTGACCTGCTGCACCCGAACCTGACGGTCCGCTTCCTGGCCGGTCACCAACTGCTCGCCCGCGCCGCCGCCGGACACCGGCCCCAAGCCGGCGACGACTTCGGCAGCGAACTTCAGAAGCAGCCCGACCGCCTGGCCTCGGTCGGCGGCTGGCTCCAGTTCCTGGCCGAGACCGCCGGCACCGCCACCCCCGAGAGCTACGCCGCCCTCGTCAAATACGCCCGCGACCAGAAGCTCAGCGGCGAGCAACTCACCGGCCAGATGGTGCGGGCCTTAACCAGCCGTGACCAGTGGGGCCAGGCCGAACGCCAGATCGTGCGGGAGATCCTCGAGCAGTTCGACTCGGTCCACCAGCGGCGGGCGGCCGTCGAAGGCATCATCCTCCACCCCCACCCCGACTTCATCGCCCCGCTCCTGGCCGTGCTCCAGAAGACCGCCCCGGACGACACGCACCTGCGGCACGCCGCCCGCATCGCCCTGCGCAACTGCCTGCGCGACGCCGACACCTGGCCGCGCGACTTCGACCCCGCCTACGCCGACATCGCCCTGGCGATCCCGAACGGCCGGGCCGCCGGCTACCTCGTGGCCCACCTGAGCGCGGCCGAAGCCCGGGCCGTCGCCGTCGCCGAACACGTCGCCCGGCACGGGGCCGCCGAGAACCGGGACGAACTCTTCACGCGGCTCGCCCGACCCGAGACCACCCAGGCCGACCCCGAACCGCTCCTCGCCGCCTTCCGCGGCTTGCAGGCCGGTGGAGCCCGCCTGTCGCGGCTCTCGGCCGAGGCACTCGTGAAGGGGGCGGAGCGGGCCGTGGTGACCCCCGCCAGTCTCGTTTCCCCGAACCCGGCCCCGGCCGACGTGAAGACCGCCCTCTGGGGCCTGCGCGTTCTGAACGCCCTGCCCCCGGTCCTCGACCGCCGACCGAACGCGGCGGAGGTCTCCCTGTCGGCCGCCGCCGCCGACCGCCTCGCCGCCGTCGTCGGCAGCCCGAACGCCCCCGCCGAGGTGCGACTCGCGGCAGCCGAGGCCCTGCTGCGGTACACCCCCGAGGCCGGCATGAGGGCCGGGCGGATGCTCCTGGCCGACCCCGCCACCCCGGAGGCGGTGCGGAACGGGTTGCTCCTGGCCTTCGCCTCGCTCGGCAACGCCGACGCCCGGCGCGATGTCCGCAACGCCCTGAAGGACGCCCCTTACCGCACCGCCGTCACCCTGGGGGTCGCCCTCGCCGCCACCCCCGCCGGGGCCGACGACCTGCTGACGGCCATCAAGACCGGCCAGGCCCCCGCCCGGCTGCTGCAAGAGAAGGCGATCCTGGAACGGCTGCGAACCGCCCCCATTCGCGACCTCGACCGCCAGGTCGCCGACCTGACCCGCGGCCTTCCCCCGGCCGACGCCCGAATCGCCGCCCTGATCCAGAAGCGAGCCGCCACGTTCGCCTCCTTCAAGCCCGACAAGGAACGCGGGGCCAAGGTCTTCACCCAGCACTGCGCCGCCTGCCACCGCATCGCCGACCAGGGCGGCAAGATCGCCCCGCAGCTCGACGGCATCGGCGTCCGCGGTCTGGAACGGCTCCTCGAAGACACGCTCGACCCGAACCGCAACGTCGATCAGGCGTTCCGGGCACGAGTGATCGTCACCAAGGACGAGAAGACGATCACCGGGCTTATGCTCCGCGTCGAGGGCGAAGTCCTGGTGCTGGCCGACGGCGAGGGCAAAGAGGTGCGCATCCCCACCGCCGACATCGCCTCCAACCGCGAGACGCTGCTCTCGCCGATGCCCGCCAACTTCGCCGACGTGATCCCCGAGGCCGAGTTCGCCCACCTGCTGGCCTACCTGCTCGACCAGAAGGCCCCGGCCCTGAAGAAGGAGTAGCCGTCCGGCAGTGGGCGTCGCCCCGCGGCAGCCCTGAGCCACCGACGCACTCCTCACACCCTCGCAGCGTCCGAGCGTTTTCGCCGGATCGGCCGTTGCTTTCGTCCCCTCGGCAACGGCGCGACCCGCTGGAAGCAATCACCTTACGGCGGGCCGACGGCCCCAGGGCGGGGGCCTCCCAGGTGGGCGATTCGGACGGTTCGGGCCGCGTTTTCGATCCGTCGCACCCACGACCCCCGTGGCCGGGCCGAGCCGTTGTCGCCGAGCGGCTCGTTCCTCCGGGTCGGCGTCGCGTGGGGACGGGGTCATAACAGTTCGGCGACCGGTGCCGCCGGGTAGACCGCGACCGGTTCACCGTCCGGGCCGGGGATCGTTGCGTCCGGAGGAACGCCGAGCGCGTGGAAGATGCTGGCGACCAGTTCCTCGGGCGTCACGGGGCGGTCGGCCGGTTCGGTGCCCGTGGCGTCGGTCCGGCCGATCACGCGACCCGGCCGCACGCCACCCCCGGCCACGAGGGCCGTCCACGCCCCGGCCCAGTGGTCCCGCCCGCCGTTGGCGTTGAGCCGCGGGGTACGGCCGAATTCACCCGTGGCCACCACCAGCGTGCGATCGAGCAGTCCCTGTTCGTCGAGGTCGGTCAGCAGCCGGGCCAAGGCCGCATCGAAGGCCGGGGCGACCGTGTCGCGGATGTCGTTCAAGTCGGTGCGCAGCGACCCGCCGTCGGCGTGACAGTCCCACGACGGGGCGTCGAACACGGTCGCGAACTGATTGACGGTCACGAAGCGACAACCCGAGCGGACGAGCTCGACGGCGGCGCGGCACAACGCGGCGAGGTCGGCGGTCCGGCTCCGGCTCCGGCAGTCGCAGTCGCAGTCGGAGACGGTCGGGCGGTTCGGGAGCCAGCCGGCCCCTAGCCCGTGACTGATGCGAATGCCGGTGTCGATCTCCGGGTGCGGCAGGATGTGCCAGCCGGTCGTTCCCCCGAACCAGTGGTTCACGACCGCCCCGACCCCCGGCCACTCGGGACCGTCGCGGAAGAGACGACCGGTGTTCAGCAACTGGAAGCCGGCCTCGTGGATCGGCGGGGCGGTGTGGTGCAGCGAACGGACCAGCGTGAACTTGTCGGCCAGGGTCGCGAGGCGGGGGAAGAGTTCGCTCAGGTGCGTTCCCGGCACCTTGGTGCGGATCGGCCGGAACGGGCCGCGGACCTCGGCCGGCGCGTCGGGCTTGGGGTCGAAGGTGTCGAGGTGGGGCGGCCCGCCCACGAGGTTGAGGAAGACGCAGCGGTCGGCGGTGCCCGTCGCCCGCGGAAGACGGGCGGCCGGGGTCGCGGCCCGGCACGAGGAGCCGAGGGGAAGGCACGAGGAGCCGAGGGGAAGCGCGGCCGCGGCGGCACCGGCGGTCACGGACAGGAACTGGCGACGCGAGGGCTTCGACATAGTCCACCGGGGGGGTTCTGGGCGTGAACCACATCGTACCCCGTGCGGCAGCGGATGCAACAACAACGATTCCGCGCGCACCGGTCGCGGCCGGTCGGTATAACGGCTGCATCCCCCGAGGCACCCCTAAGGCACCAAGGCACCCCCGAGGCACCCCACACGCGCGTTCGCCATGAAGATCACCCAGGTCGTCTGCCAGGTCCTCCGCATCCCGAACGTCCAGGCCAAGACCGCCAGCAGCCAGGATTCCGTGCTGGTCCGCGTCCGCACCGACGACGGCCTGGAAGGCGTGGGCGAAGCCGACTCCTCGCCCGAGGTGGTGAAGGCGATCGTCGACGCCCCGTTCAGCCACAACATCGCCTGCGGGCTGCGGCAACTGCTCGTCGGCGAGAACCCGCTCGACCACGAGCGGCTCTGGCAGAAGATGTACCGCCGCACGATGTACTTCGGCCGCAAGGCGGTCGGCATCACGGCTATGGCCGCCGTGGACATGGCCCTCTGGGACCTGAAGGGCAAGGCGTTCGGCCAGCCGATCCACCGCCTGCTCGGCGGCAAGCAGCACGACCGCATCCGTGGCTACGCCTCGATCCTCTTCGGCCGCGACGGCCGGGAGACCGCCGACATCGCCCGCAAGTGGGTGGCCGCCGGCTACACCGCCGTGAAGTTCGGCTGGGAACCGATGGGCACGTCCGAGGCCGTGGATATCGACCTGGTGAAGGGTGCCCGCGAGGGGCTGGGGCCGACCAACACCCTGCTGATCGACGCCGGCTGCGTCTACGACGCCCGCACGGCCCTGCGACGGGCCTACGCCTTCGCCGAGTTCTCCCCCGAGTGGTTCGAGGAGCCGCTGCGCGAAGACGACCTGGACGGCTACGTCTGGCTCCGCGACCGGTCGCCGATCCCGATCGCCGCCGGGGAAGGCGAGTGCGGCCGGGAGTCGTTCCGCCCCTTCATCGACCGCCGTGCCCTTGATGTCTACCAGGTCGACATCTCCCGCTGCGGCTTCACCGACGCCGCCTACATTCGGGCCCGCGTGGAGGAGATCGGGGCCCGCCTGTGCAACCACTGCTACACCAGCCCGCTCACCGTCGCCGCCAGCGTCCACTGGCTCAGCACCTGCCGCGACGCCTTCCTCTTCGAGGACTGCGTCGAGGACTCGCCCCTGCGGCACGAGCTGACCGTGGAGAAAGTCCAGTCCGTCAACGGCTTCATCGAAGTGCCCGACCGCCCCGGACTGGGCGTGACCCTCGACGAGAAGTTCGTGCAGAAGTACCTGGTCGCGGAAAGCAAGTAGCAGGCACACTCCGTGTGCCATGACAAGAACCTACAGGAAGCCGACGGCACACGGAGTGTGCCTACTACTTTGGAGCCTGCTCATGAGCCGAGCGAAGACCGAGTGGCGCTATGAGAAGCTGACCTGGCCGGAGATCAACGACGCGGTTGATCTGGGCAAGGTGTGCATCGTGCCGTGTGGGGCGGTGGAGCAGCACGGGCCGCATCTGCCGCTGGACGTGGACCTGGTCTGTCCGGTGGGGGTGGCGAGCGGGGCCGGCCGCGAGATCCCTGACAAGCTCCTGGTGTTGCCGGTCGTGGCCTACGGCTACACCGGGCACGTCATGGACTTCCCCGGCACGATCAACAACCACTTCGAGCACTTCATGCACCACGTCCTCGACATCACTAAGAGCCTGGCCTACCACGGCTTCAAGAAGATCATCCTGCTCAACGGCCACGGCTCGAACATGCCCAACCTGGACCTCGTGGCCCGGCGCACGAACCTGGAGACCGACGCCGAGTGCGTCCTGATCGCCTGGTGGAACCTGCTGACGGTCGACAAGGAGTTCTTCCCGAAGTGGCGGCAGAGCAAGTTCCCCGGCGGCTGTGCCCATGCCTGTGAGCTGGAAACGAGCATGTACCTGTACCTGGACGGCGACAACGTCCGCAAGGACCTGATCAAGAACGGCGTCATCAGCTTCAACGAGGAGAACAGCCCGTTCAGTTGGGTCGATCTGTTCGCGGCCGGGCCGGCCACGGTCATCTCCTGGACGAGCAGCTACTCCGACACCGGCGTGCTGGGCGAGGCGGAGCTGGCCACCGCCGAGAAGGGTCAACAGGTCTACGAGGAAGCGGTGAAGCAACTCGTGCGCTTCGTGACGTGGTGGAAGGACCGGCCGAAGGACGTGCGCAAGGACCGGCACCGCAAGCCGCCCACCATGCCCATCCCGTGGGGTCAGCGGCCCGTCTGATAGATGAACCCGTTGAGAGTGTCGCATTCTTGACGAGCCCGAAGCGCGAGCGAGGGCACAACGTCTCGCCCTTGCTCGCGCTTCGGGCTCGTCAAAAAACGGACAGAACCATCGGGTTGCTGGATGAGGCGGCCCGTCAGTCGTCGGGCGGCCCCAGCAGCCGGCGGAAGTTCAGCACCTCGACGGGGAACGCGGCCTGTGCCACGGCGGTGGGGAAGTACCGGTCCACCCAGCCCCGTGCCGCCGCCTCGGTCCACGGCACCCCGGCCGGCACATCGACCGACTTCAGCAGCACCAGCCGCTCGGCCTTGCGCACGACAGCGACCCGCGCCGCCACGCTGTCACTGGTCACATCCCAGGTGTGCGGCAGCGAGCCGGGCCGGCCCTCGTCCTCGGTCGCGAAGGCCGAGGCGTCCAGCACGGTGACACGCGGGTCGGGCGGCAGCAGGTGGCGCAGGAAGGCGGCGGTCACGCCGAGCGACCGCAGGGCCAGCCAGTGCGACGGGGCCTCGCCCAAGCGGTGGACGGCGTCGAGCCGGCGCACCGCGTCGGCCAGGTCGCCGCCGCCGGGAACCAGGAGCACCTCGGCCGGTGCCAAGGCCTCCAGGTAATCCCGCAGCCCCGGCCCCAGCCGCGGGTGGTCGTACAGGCTGCCGCCGACCTTCACGACGATCACGGCCGTGACTCCGCCGCCAGCACCGCGACCGCATGCGCCGGGGCACACGCCGAGACGAGCGGCCCGAGTTCTTCGGACAGCGACACCACCCGCCGCGGCGGCACACCGGCGAACGCCTCCTCGGCCACGCGACGGGCCAGGAACTCCCCGGACCCGGACACGATCACGGTGCGGGGTTCGGTCGGCTCCTGCGGGGCGGTGCCGGTGACGGTGGCGGCGGCGGTGGCGGCGGTGGCGGTGGTGGCGGCGGTACCGGCCACGGCTCGGGCGGCGGCGACGAGCTTCTCCCGGATGTGGGCATCGACCCGCGTCGCGAACCGAACCAAAGTCGCGTCGTCCAGTTGGTCCCGGTCGCCCCCGAGCATGCGGGCCAGCCGTGCCAGGGAGTATTCCACGGTAGCGGGTCGGCCGTCGGCCGTGTCACGGTCCTCGGGGGCTTCCGGCAGAAGCCCTAACACGGTGTACACGTCTTGCGTGGTCGCGAACCATTCCGCACAGACCGGATCGGCGGCGACGGCACAGACCGGGGTCCGGCGGACGCCGACGTAGACGAGTTCGCGGCGGGCGAGCCGGTCAACATCAGTCAGCCCGCGGGCGACCGGTAGGCCGTGGTCGAGCGGGACCAGGTCGGAGGTGGTGCTGCCGATGTCGATGAGCAGGCCGCCGTCTTCGTGGGCGAAGCGGCTCGCGAACGTGGCCAGGGCGTGCCAGTTGGCGGCGGCGACGACGAGCGGCACGGCCCGCGCCTCCTCGGGGCTGAGGAACCGCCCGCCCGTACCCCAGACGCGGACGGGGCGGCCGGCGGCGACCCGGACCACGGCGTCGAGGATGGCGTGAACGCCGGCCCGCTTCGTCTCGTAGCAGTCGCACAGTTCCCCGGTCAGGGTCACGGCCAGTTCGTCGGCTGCGGGGAAGGCGGAGGCCAGCTCGGTGAGGGCGGCGGCGAGCCGCTCCGGCTGCTTCCAGAGGGGAAAGGGGACGGCGACGGCCCGCCCGCCGGGAACGGCCGCCTTCAGGTTCGCCCCGCCGATGTCCAGTCCCAGAACGGTCATGGGGTTGAGCGGAGCCCCAGCCCCGGAGGGGTCCGAGGCCCGGTGGTCGGCCGGTCGTCAGGCGAACAGTTCCTTCACCGTCTCGCCCCGGTCGAGTATTTCGATCGGTCGGCCGTCGGGGGTGACGAGTTGCTTGCGCGGGTCGATGCCGAGCGACTCGAAGATGGTGCAGGCCACGTCGGCGGGCGAGACCGGCCGCTGTGTGGGATACGCCCCGTACTTGTCGGTCTTGCCCAGGACGAAGCCCCGCTTCACCCCGGCCCCGGCGAACAGGACCGAGGCGGCCGGCCCCCAGTGGTCGCGGCCGGCGTCCTTGTTCAGTTTCGGGGTACGGCCGAACTCCCCCAGCACCACCAGCAGCGTATCCTGGAACGTGCCCCGGCGGTCCATGTCCTCGACGAGGGCGGAGACGGCCCGGTCGAACTCGGGGAGCTTCTGGTCCAGCCCCGCGAAGATCTTGCCGTGGTGGTCCCAGCCGGGGTAGTTCACGGTCACGAACCGCACGCCGGCTTCGACCAGGCGACGGGCCAGGAGCAGGGACTGGCCGGCGGTGGTGCGGCCGTAGCGGTCACGCAGCTTCTCGGGTTCCTGCTCGATGGCGAAGGCCCGCCGCGCCTCGCTGGACAGGACCATCTCCCGGGCGCGGGCGTGGAACTCGTCGTAGGTGGCGATCTGGTCGTTGCCCTCGACCCGCCTGGCCAGCCCGTCGACGGCCCGCAGCAGCGTCTCCCGCCGCTCCATCTGCTTGGCGGAGAGCGGCCCGGCGGCCGGTTGCAGGTCCTGCACGCGGTAGTTCGGCTGGCTGGGGTCCCCCGCCTTGAACGACTCGTACCGCCCGCCGAGGAAGGCACTCTTGCCCAGCTCCCAGGTGAACGACGGGTTCCGCGGCACCGCGACGTAGGGCGGCAGATGACCGCTGAAGCCGGTCTCATGGGCCACCACCGCCCCGATCGCCGGGTAATCCCCGAACGGGGTGCCGAACCGCCCCGAGAGGACCCAGTTGGTCGCCGTCTCGTGGTGGTCATTGTCGTGGGAGGCGGAACGGACCAGCGTCAACCGGTCCATCACCCGGGCCATCCGGGGCAACTTCTCGCTGATGTACAGGCCGGGAACGGCCGTGGCGATCGTGCCGTACTTGCCGCGGACCTCCTCGGGGGCTTCGGGCTTGGGGTCGAAGCTGTCGTGGTGCGACAGGCCGCCCCCCAAAAAGACGAGGATCACCGACCGGGCGTTCGGTCCCCTGCCGGCCGAGCGGCCCGCCGCCTGAGCCTGACACCGGAGGTACGCCGGTAGCGACAGGCCGACCAGGCCGAGGGAACCGACACGAAGGAAGTCACGACGACTGGTTCCACTACACAGGCGAGCAGGACGACGGTTCAAAACGATGTCGAGCATCGCGGGTGGCTCCGGGTGCGGGCTGCGGGGGTGACGGGTGCCGGGGTCGTACCACTACCTTCGGCGGGGCGGGCGGGTCGGATTGCGTCACGGGCAAAAACTCTCTCGACTCCACATCTTACCGACCCGTTCCGCCTGGGCAAACAGGAATGTGCGGCAGACCCGGTGGAACCCGACCCGCGGGGCCGTCGCTACCGCCGACACACGGCCGACGCCTGACACACGCCGACGCCTGACACACGCCGGCACATACCGACGCGGCTGCCGTCGCTACTTCCGTCACTACTTCCGACGCCAGCCCGGTCGCCATTTCCGACACCGCTCCGGAAGCCCCTTCCGTCGCTACCACCGAGGCGGCGGTTCCGGGAACGAACGGGGACCGCGGTCATACTCGGCGTCACCGAACCCCAGGAGCGGATAGAGCACGAAGCCGAACACCGACATGCCGACGCCGAACGTCTCGTTGCGACCGAACCGCCTGGCCACCTCGACGTTGACGAGGATCGAGGCGATCAGATTCACGGGCGGCACCAGGATCAGCACGAACCACAGGCGACTGAGGCCGGCGACGTGGACGACGAGGACGTAGATGTTATAGACCGGGACGAGTGCGGCCCAGCGGGGTTGACCGGCCTTCGGGAATAGTGCCAGCCAGGCCGCGACGACGGTCGGGATGGTGACCACCGCCCAGACCCCCAGGACGGGGTAGAGCCACTCGAGGTCCGGGGAGGAAAACGGCGACTCGCCCGGTGTCGGAAAGTGGGGGATCGGCAGGTCCAACGAAGATCTCCACTCCGGGCCGGCAGAACGAATTTACCGTCTGGTCCGAAAATCCGCAACCGCCCGCCGTCACGCCAGGCCGCTCCGACCGCTCCGACCGCTTCCCGTGACCCGTTGACCCCGACCGCTCCGCCTCAACCGGTCCGCTTCGACCAGTCGCTTTCAACCGGTCCGTTCTGATCGGCCCACGAGAAGAGAGGCGGTCGGGGGCACGACCGAGCCGCGGGCGAACTGCCGAGGCGCGAACCCCAGGGGGAGCGAACTCTGGGGGAGCGAACTCTGGGGGAGCGAACTCTAGGGGAGGCGAACCCCAGGGGGCGAACCCCAGGGGGTAACTCCGGGAACAAAATCGCTTGACCTGGTGCGGTCCGGCGGCTATGGACCCGCCGCTTTCTCACACACTCTCAACGCGGGGGCTCACGGCGCGGCCGGTGCGGTCCGGTGGTCGCAGGGGCGACCGGGAGGATCGGGCCGGGTGTCTGGCCGGGCGAATGGCGACGCACGACATCGGGGGATGTCGGACGCCGGACGCGGTGCGGGCTTCGAGCGAAGGGGAAGGAGGCCATGGTGTTCCACACAAGGAAGTGGGGCTGGAAGCGGCTCGTGGCCCGGTTGCTCCTGATCCCCGTGATCGGGAGTAGCGGGGTCGGGGTCGCCTCGGCCCAAGTCACGGCGGGGTCGGCCCCGGCCGGTCTGTCCGCCAAGCCCGCGGCGAGCGGCGACGCCCGAGCGCTGCTCAAGGAAGGTCGCAAGGCCCTCGCCGCCGGGCAGTTCGACCGGGCACAGGACCTGGCCCGCGCCGCCGAGGCCAATAACCCCAGCGGCAAGTGGGGGCTGTTCGAGGACACCCCCAACGCCCTGCTGCGGGACGTGCAGGCCGCCGTCGTCAAGTCGCAAAAGGCCCAGGCGGCGCAGATGCTCAAGGACGCCAAGGCGTTGTTGGCCCGGCCGGCCGCGACCGACGCCGAGCGGGCCGCCAACCTCGACCGCGCCTTGCAACTGGCCCAACGGGCCGGGCAGATCCACGGGCCGTACTCGTTCTGGGAATTCGGCGACCGCCCCGAGAAGGTCATCAAGGAGATCGAGGCGGCCCGGGCCCGGCTGCGTGTACCCCTTCCGGCCACGAACCCGAACGCGACCACGGCGTCGACCGGCGCGGCGGCCCCGGCCGGGCAATACGGCTCGGTCTTCGCGCCGGCCCCCGCCAGCCCCGGCAGCCCCGCCAGCCCCGGCAACCCCGCCAGCCCCGGCAACCCCACACGGCCGACCGCCGTCACCCGTCCCGCTGCCGGCCCGAACAGCACCGACCCCCGCAAGGCCCAGGCCCTGCAGTTGATGGCCGAGGCCCGCAGGCTGGCCGACGCCGGACAGTTCCGAGCCGCCCGGGCCAAGCTGACGGAAGCCGACCGGCTCAACGCCCCGTTCGCGGCCGACGAACCGAACCCCGGCTTCGCCATCCAGGAGCTGAACGCCCGCGGCTCGGCCGCCATCGAACGACTGCTCGGCGAAGCCCGCACCCGGATGGCCCAGAAGGACTATGCCAAGGCCGACGCCGCCCTGAACGGGGCCGCCGAGTACGCCGCCGCCCTCGGCCTGTTCGCCGGACCGATCAGGGAACTGCGAGGGGAACTGCACGCTGCCTCCGGCGGCAAGTTCGGTGCCGCGAACGTGGTCGCCAGCGGCGGCGCGGAATACCCGGTGCCGGCGGCCGAGCCGAGCCGCCCGCTCAGCCCCGCCAGCCCGATCGCTTCGACCAACCCCACCGGCCCGCTCAGCCCCCTCAGCCCCCTCAGCCCGCTCAGCCCCACCGGCCCGCTCAGCCCGGCGCTCCCCGCCGGCACCGCTAGCGTCGGCGGGTCGAAGCCGGCCCCGGCTGCCAGCGGGGGAACGCTCACCGGTCGCCAGGTACTCGACCAGGCCGCCTACGAGTTCGGACGGGGCGAACTGGAGATGGCCGCCAAGCTCGCCCTTCAGGCCCACAACCTGGGGGGCGTGAAGGACGAGGCGGCGGCCCTGCTCAACTCGATCGACGCGGAACGGCTGCGCCGCAAGAAGGCCGACGCCAGCCGGTCCTTCGAGACCGCCGAGGCCGCCTTCACCAGCAAGGATTACGACCGCGCCTTGGGCCTGCTCGTGCTGATCGACACCAACCTGCTCTCGCCCGAACAGAAGGCCAAGCACGGCCAACTCGTCGCCGACTGCCGGGCCGCCCTGGACCAGGCCGGTTCGCAGGTCGCCACGGGGGTGAAGTCGGCCGGCGGGACCCAGGACCTCCCGAAACAGCCCGGCGGCACGGCCGGAACAAGCGACACCCCGCCCTCGGCCCGGACTGGTGCCGACCCGATGTCACTGACCGCCGGCGGCGGTAGCGGCACGAGCGGCGGTAGCGGCATGAGCGGCGGTAGCAACGGACCCGATAGCGTCGCCGCCCAGCAGGAAGCCCTCAAGCGGGTGCAGTTCCAGAAGCTCCGCGCCGAGGGGCTGAAGGTGCAGTCGGACGCCCAGGCGGCCTTCGGCCGGGGTGAGACCGACCTGGCCATCCAGATGCTGCTCGATTACTCGAACCGGGTGCGGGCCGCCGGGCTGGAGGCGTCCAGCGTCGCCCTGCTGCTGCGACCGATCGACAGCCGGCTCGAGATGTTCCGCATCATGAAGGGGCAGATCGACGCGACGATGCGGGTGAACCGGGAGGCCCGCGAGGCCCGGGCCGCCGTCGCCGAACGCGGACTGGCGGAGGAACAGCGGCGGGCCGAGATCCAGCGGCTGGTGCGGAGCTACCACTCGCTGGTGCAGAAGGGTGACTACGCCGAGGCCGAGCGGGTCGCCCTGCAGGCCAAGCAACTCGACCCGGACGACCCGGCCCTGGGGGCGCTGGCCCACATGGCCAAGGTGAACAAGCGGGTCCGCGAGCAGGAGCAACTCAAGGACGAGAAGGAGCGGATGTTCTACGGGGCGCTGACCGACGCCGAGAAGCCCGGGCCGGTCCTGAGCGTCGAGGACCCGTTAGCGATCCGCCTGGAGGCGTACAGCCGGGCCAAGCGGCGGGGCTCCCTGGACCACTCGTACAACCGCACCCGTAGCCCCGCCGAGTACGAGATCGAGCTGAAACTCGACAAGCCGATCCCCATCGACTTCACCCAGGTGCCGCTGGAGTTGGCGATCGACAACCTGCGGACGCTGACGAACCTGCCGATCTCGATCGACACGGCGGCCATCGAGGCCGAGGGCATCAACCTCAGCAAGCCGATCACCGAGAAGCTCTCCCCGGTGGCGACCCGGCACGTACTGACGATCCTGCTGGAGAAGGCCGGCCTGAGCTACGTCGTCGAGAACGACGTGGTCAAGGTGACGACGGCGAAGAAGGCCAAGGGTCGGCTGTTCACGAAGGTCTTCTCGGTGGCCGACCTGGTCACCCCGATCCCCAACTTCGCCCTGCCGGACTACGCCAACTTCGACCAGATGCTCAGGGCCAACGCCGTCAACCAGGGCCGGGCCCACATCCAGGGTCTGGGCGGCAGCCCGACGCCGTTTTTGCCGGCCCAGGGCCTGGGCGGCGGCACCCCGACCGGCCAGTACCCCGCGGCCGCGCCGACCCCCGGCGGCCTGATGCCGGGCATCGCCGGCGGTCTGAACTTCGGCCCGACCGGTCAACTGCAGACCAACGTGCCCAACCCGCTGGCCGGCTCGGCGACCCTGGCCGGCGAACGCAACACCAAGCAGGAGCAACTGATCAAGCTCATCACCAGCATGATCCGGCCGTACACTTGGGACGGCATGGGCGGGCCGGGCCGGCTCGAGTACTTCGACATCGGCAGTGCCCTGGTCGTCAACCAGACCGCCGACGTCATCCAGGAGGTGGCCGACCTGCTCGAAGCCCTGCGACGGCTGCAGGACCTGGCCATCGCCGTCGAGATCCGCATCGTCTCGCTGTCCGAGACCTGGTACGAGCGGCTCGGCGTCGACTTCTCGATGAACATCAAGACCCACAACACGTCGTTCGAGCCGGCCCTCACCCAGGTCGACCCGAACACCGGCCTGACCGGCGTGTTCCGCCCGATCCCCTACATCAACGATAACAACTTCAAGGGGATAACGGTCGGCCTGACCCCGGCCGGCACGTTCACCGGCGACCTCGACGTGCCGATCCGGCCCAACACCTTCAACCGGGCCATCCCGCCGTTCGGCGGCTACCCCAACACCCCCGGGGACAACGGCGGCATCGGCTTCGGCCTGGCCTTCCTCAACGACATCCAGGTCTACATGTTCCTGGAAGCGGCCCAGGGCGACCGCCGCGTCAACGTCATGCAGGCCCCCAAGCTGACCCTGTTCAACGGCCAGACCGCCACCCTGTCGGTGAACAACCTGCAGTTCTTCGTGACCAACGTGACGGTGGTCTCGGTGAACGGCCAGCTCGTCTTCATCCCGCAGAACACGCCCTTGCCCGGCCCCGGCGGGTTCGCCAACGGCGGCCAGCTCGACATCGCCATCCAGGCGGTCGTCTCCGCCGACCGGCGGTTCGTGCGGCTCAACCTGCCGGTGACCATGGCCGCCCAGACCGGGGCCACCGTGCCGCTGTTCCCGATCACCACCTTCATCACCCCCGTCTTCGAGGGCGGTAGCCAGGGCATCCCGATCCCGTTCACCCAGTTCCTGCAACAGCCGGCCTTCACCACCCTCACCATCCAGACCACCGTCGTCTGCCCGGACGGGGGCACGGTGCTGCTCGGCGGCCTGAAGACCCTGCAGGAAGGCCGTAACGAGTTCGGACCGCCGTTCCTCAGCAAAATCCCGTACCTGAACCGGCTGTTCAAGAACGTCGGCATCGGCCGGGAGACCACCCACATCATGCTGATGGTGACCCCGCGGATCATCATCAACTCGGAGGAAGAGATCTTCCAGACCGAGGGCCGGCAGTCACTCCCGCAGCCGTGACCGATCGACCGCCGCCCGGCGGTCGACCACCGGTCGTGCCCGGCACCGGCCCACACGATCCGGCCTCAGGCTTCAAGGAGCTTGCAGGAGCGGCGACCCCCCGGTCGCCGCTTCGCATTTGGCCCGCCGGCGCGGCGGCCGGGCGGCCCGGCCCGTGCTCGCGACCGGTCGATCGCTCGCTCCCCTGTCGGTGCTTCAGTGCTGACCGCTTGTCGCCGTTCGGGTGCTTGCGCGCAGCTCAGCAGCTCACACGAAGGTGACGCCGCTGAGGGCGACGGCCCGGCGGAGGCGGCGGAGGTATTCCGAGCGGGGCAGGTCGATCGCCCCCATGCGTTCGGTGTGGGCGGTCTTCATCTGCACGTCGAGGAGCACGAAGCCACGCTGCCGGAGGCGACTGACGAGGGCGGCGAGGGCGACCTTGGAACCGTCGGTGATGCGATAGAACATCGACTCGGCCGCGAACAGCCCGCCGATCGCCAGCCCGTAGACGCCGCCGGCCAGTTCCTCGCCGTGCCAGGTCTCGACGCTGTGGGCGTGCCCGAGCCGGTGCAACTCGGTGAAGGCGGCGAGCATGTCGGAGGTCACCCAGGTGCCGCCGTCACGGTTCTCCCCACAGGCCCGCATGACCCGCTCGAAACAGGTATTGATGGTGACGCGGAACTTGCCGGAGCGGATCGTCCGGGCCAGGCGTCGCGAGACGTGCAGGCCGCCGTAACCGGGCGTGCCGTGCGGGCTGACCCCGTCCTGGAGTTCGATGACGGCCCGGGGGTGCGGGGACCACCACAGGATCGGGTCGCCTTCATTGAACCAGGGGAAGACGCCCTCGGCGTAGGCCCGCAGCAGGGTGCGGGGCTGTAGGTCACCGCCGATGCCGACGAACCCGTCGGCGTCGGCCAACTCGGGCGGGATCCAGGGCACGTCGCGGGATCGCGGCTCACGGCTCACGGCTCACGGTTCCTTGTCGATGCGGGCCAGCAGGGCCTTGGCCTCGGCCGCCGCCTTGGTGCCGGGGTACTTCCGCAGCACCAGTTCCAGGACCGGCTTGGACGCCGCCCCCTTACCGGCCTCGATCAGCCTCCGGGCCAGGGCCAGTTTCTCGGCGGCCTCGGCCTCCTCGGCCGGGGTGGCGGCCGGCGGCACCGACCCCCGCTCCCCCGTCGTCGTCAGCAAGACCCAGCCGTCGTACTTGTCCCCTTCCTTGGACACCACGACGTAACCCAGTCCGCCCCCCGCCTTGGTCAACAACTGATCGAGGGCGACCTCCAGCGGCTGGTCCTTGACCGCGAAGGTGAGCTTCCGGGAGTACGGGAAGCCGGGACCGTAACTCCACATCACCGGCCGGTCGGTTTGTACCTCGACGAGGTGGGCCAACTCCTTGAGGATGTCCCCGAGCGGGGCCTGGGTGAAGTCGACACTCACCTTGGCCTTCAGCGCCTTGTTGCGGGTGAAGTCGGCCGCCGGGCTGTCCTTGGCCGCGGCCGCGACCTTCGCAGCCTCGCCCGGCGTCGGCTGGGGCGGCTGGCCGGTCGCCTGGCCCACGAGCCGAACCGCCGCCCCAACCGAGGTCAGGACCGGGGTCTGCCCCGGTGTCAGTCCGGCAAGGACGAACACCCACCCGGCCGTCAGCAACGTCATCCGCACCGCACGCATCGTCTGCATCTGGTCTCCCCGGGACGCCCGCAGCTAGCAGGTAGTAACTGCCCCGAATATACGCCATCGAAGGGGCTGTGCCAACCGCCGCGGCCCGGTCGGTCCCCCCGCAACCCGGACGGTCCTGCCGCAACCCGGACGGTCCTGCCGCGGCCCGGTCGGTCCCCCCGCAACCCGGACGGTCCCGCCGCGGCCCGGGGGGGTCGGTTGACCCCCAGACGCAACACCCGATACAATCCGCACATCCAACTCAGCAAGGAGCCGGCATGAGTTTCGGTGAAGAATCGGGTATCGAGTACGACACCGCCCGGGGCCGGGACTGGCCGAGCGTCCGGCAGTTCAACGTCTTTCTGCCCAACCGCATGGGGGCACTTCTGGAACTGGTGCGGAAGTTCGAGACGACCGACGTGCGGGTCGTCTCCCTGAACGTGGTCGAGACGGCCGACTGCGCCATCATCCGGCTGGTGCCGAGCGACTACGAGCGTGGCTACGAGGTCCTGACGGCCGCCAAGATCCCGTTCACCGAGAGCGACCTGCTGGTGGTGAAACTGCCCGACGACCAGCGGCCGCTCCTGACGATCACCAAGGCCCTGGTCGGGGCGGAAATCAACATCTGTTACATGTACCCCCTACTGACCGGTGTCGGCCCGACGGGGAACACGGCCGTTGCCGTCTACGTCGATGACTTCGAGGCTGCCGCCGCCGCCCTCGAAACGATGGGCTTCACCCTCTTCACCGAGAACGACCTGCGGGACTGACGACCCCCCTCGGACGCGACACCCGGCGAGCGGACCGCGTGGGCCGCGTGGGCCAAGCGGCTGGCGCGAGCCGCGTGGCGTGGGCCGAACAGTCGATGCGAGCCGAGCAGCCGATGCGAGCCGAGCAGCCGATGCGAGCCGAGCAGCTGGCGCGAGCCGCGTAGCGCGAGCGGACCGCATCAGCTCCGGGGCCGAGCCGCCGCGGGTCCAGCCGCCACGGGTCCAGCCCCCGCGAGTCCAACGGCCACGGGCCGGAATAGAATACTGACGTACCCCGTTATTCCTCTCCTCACCTTTCCGGGGGGTCAACGATGCCACTCACGGCCCAGCAGATCGCCGAGCAGAAGAAGGACGTCGAGGAACTCATCGCCGGTCCCGATGTCGGTTTCGCCAAGGCTCTGTACTGGGGCCGGTTCAAGGGCGAATTGCTCTTCCCTTACCCGACCCTGCCGCCGGACAAGCAGGCCGCCGCCGACGAGATCGCCGCCCGGGTCAAGGCGTTCGCCGAGGCCCACATCGACCACATGCAGATCGACCGGGACGCCGAGATCCCCGACTCCGTCATCCGGGGCCTGGCCGACATCGGGCTGTACAAGCTGACGATCCCGACGGAGTTCGGCGGCCTGGGTTTCGGCCAGCAGCAGTACCTGAAGACGATGGAGGTCCTGGGCGGTCATGACGCCAGCGTGGCCGTGTTCGTGAACGCCCACCACAGCATCGGCGTGCGGGCGTTGTGCCTGTTCGGCACCAAGGAGCAGCAGGCCAGGTGGCTGCCGGGTCTGTACGACGGCTCGAAGCTGTGCGCCTTCGCCCTCACCGAGCCGGAGGCCGGGTCCGACGCCGCCAACGTGCAGACCACCGCCACGCCGACGGAGGACGGCTCGGCCTACCTGCTCAACGGCACCAAGCACTACATCACCAACGGCGGCATCGCCCACGTGCTGACGGTGATGGCCCGCACCCCCGACCCCAACGACCCCCGCGGCAAGGTGACCGCCTTCCTGGTCACCCCCGACATGCCGGGCTTCGAGGTCGTCGAGAAGCGGGCCGCCAAGTGCGGCATCCGCGGCACGGCGACCGGCAAGATCCGCTTCACCAACATGCGGGTGCCGAGGGAGAACGTCCTGGGGCAGGTCGGCCGCGGGCTGCAGGCCGCACTGACCGTGCTCAACTACGGCCGCGTCACCTTCGGGGCGACCTGCACCGGCCACGCCAAGGCCTGCCTCAAGGCCATGACCGAACACGCCAAGAAGCGGGTGCAGTTCCGCCAGCCGCTCTGCGAGTTCCACCTCGTCCAGAAGAAGATCGCCTTCGCCGCCGCCCACGCCTTCGCCATGGAGGCCGCCACCACCGAATGCGCCGCCTTCATCGACCGCGGGGCCCCCGACTACATGCTCGAGACGGCCATCCTCAAGGTCTTCGCCACCGAACACCTGTGGACGATCGTCAACGACACCCTGCAGGTCTGGGGGGGCAAGGGGTACTTCTCCGACCAGCCGATCGAACGCTGGATGCGCGACGCCCGCATCAACACCATCGGCGAAGGGGCCAACGACGTGCTCAAGGCGTTCATCGCCGTGGTCGGCTGCCGCGGCCCCGGCGAGTACCTCAAGGGGCTGCGGGACGAGGCCCTGAGCGGCATCACGGGCTTCTTCCGGCGCTTGCCGGCGGCCCTGGGCGTGGGGACCAGGCTCCTGGCCCCGTGGCTGACGACCGGCACCCCCGTCGTCCCGGTGCGAAGCCCCCAACTCCGCACCGCCGCCCACACCCTCGGCCGGCTGGTCCGTGACTTCGGCCTGAAGCTGCCCCACCTGTTCCTGGCCGCCCGGACCGAGGAGAACTTCGCCCAGGCCCAACTGGTCCACGAACGCATCGCCGACATCGCCATCGACCTGTACGTCAGCTCCTGCGTGCTGGCCCGGCTCGACCACCTGCTGACGCACGCCGCCGGCAACGGCACCGCCCCGCCGGCCGACCCCTACGCCGACCCGGCCGCCGGCCGCTACTTCCTGGACCTCGCCTTCCGCCGCATCCGCGAACGCTTCGCCGCCCTCGACGACAACGACGACGACGCCCTGCTCGCCACCGCCCGCAACGTGATCGCGAAGTTCTGAGCCCGGCTGCCGGCTCCAGACTCAGTCCCCGAACGGGTCGGGGTCGTCGTCGAACCTCTCCAGGTCGCGGTCGGTCCAGCCGAAGTGGTGGGCGATCTCGTGGATGACCGTCTTGCGGATCTCGATCCGCAGGTCGCGGGGGTCGGGGAAATCTTCCTCGAGCGGGTACTTGAAGATGATGATCCGGTTCGGGTTCTCCAGCATCTCCGAGGCCGCCACACCCTCCAGCGGCATGAAGTAGCCGTAGAGCGTCTCCCCCGCTTCGATCTGCTCGTCGGTGAAGCCGGCCCGCCGCAGGAACTCGTCGTCCGGGGCGTTCTCCACGTCGATGACGACGTTATCCAGGTGCCGGCGGATCGACTCCGGCAGCGAGTCGATCGCCTCGCGCACCACCGCCAGGAATTCTCGCATCGGCATCCGCTTCATGGCGTCGCCCGTCGGTTCGAGGGCCGGTCGCCCGCCCGATCACAAGGCCGGTCACGAGGCCGGTCGCTCAGTGCTGCTTGAGCGAGTTGAAGACCATCCCGGTGAGGACCTTGGGGTAGAAGTACGTCGACTTGGGCGGCATCTTCTCGTGGCGGGCGGCGATCCGCTCGACGTGGGCCATCGTGGCGGGCGGCACCAGGGCGGCCACGTCGCAGGACTTCGCCTCTAGCGCGTCGGTCACTTCCCTCAGCAGGTGTACGAACCGGCAGGCCACGGGGCCGCGGGCCGGCACGAGCAGCCGGTCGATGACCAGGCGGTGCAGGACGCTCACCCCCAATTCCCGCCAGTCGGGGCTGTGTTCCGGGGCCAGCTCGGCCATCACGCCAGGGTCGCGGAGCTTGGCGACGAACCATTCCCCGTCGGAACCGGTACCGAACCCGAGGGTCGTCTGGTCGCCGTCCATCTGGAGGTAGTCCCAGGCCGCCTTGGCGTCGGTGCCGCTGCGTTCGACGACCTCGAAGTGGGCCGCCAGGAGCTTCTCCAGGTCACGGGTGCGGAGGGGGCCCGGGCCGCTCAGCAGCCGGTGCGTCGGCAGGATGACCAGGCCGGGGTCGTTCATGCCGACGAGCATCATGAGGGTGAAGTTGGCGGCCGCCTCGTCGTCGGGCACGTCGCCGGCCGCCCGCCGCTCCTCGAGGTACTTCAACCCCGTCTCGTAGCGGTGGTGGCCGTCGGCGATGTAGACCGGCTTAGGCCCCATCAGTCCGGTCACGGTGCTGACGGCGTGCGTGTCGGTGACGACCCACAGCCGGTTCGTGACCCCCAGGTGGTCGGTGGCGACCAGGGGCGGCCCCTTGTGGGTGAACGGTTCCAGCACGGCGGCGACCCGGCCGTCCGCGTCCGGGTACAGGCCGAAGACCGGCGACAGGTTGAACCCGGTGGCCCGGTACAGCTTCAGCCGGTCCTCCTTCGGCCCCGAGAGGGTCTGCTCGTGGGGGAAGATCCGGCCGGTGCCGAACGGTTCGAGGCGGACACGGGCCAGGAAGCCGCGACGCCGGTAGGTCGTCCCCTCGACCTCGAACTCCTGCTCGTAGACGTACAGGCCGCGGCAGGTGTCCTGCCGCAGCACCTGGCCGGCCAGCCAGTCCCGCAGGGTGGCGGCGGCACGGCTGTAGCGGTTCACCGAGGCGTCGTCGCCGGGCTGGTCCTTCGGGAGTTCCAGGCGGACGGCGTTGAACGGGCTGGCCTCGTACAACTTCTGCTGCAGTTCCGGGTCGATCACGTCGTAGGGCGGGGCGACCACGTCGGAGAGGGAACCGACCTGCCCCAGGTCGTAACGGAACCCGCGGAATGCTCGGATGTCGGCCATCGTCTCGCCCCCGGAACCGATCGCTCTCGGGCATTTTAGGAACGCCGCCGGGCACCGGGTCGGCCGGTCCGAGCGGGCCACCGGCTCTCATGACTTTCTCCTTGCATCGCCCGCGCCGCGGCCGATGATGCTGATGCCTGCACGGGGGGGTCGGTTCGCTTCGTCCCCCCCGGCCTTCCTTCCCCCCACCCCCCTGACGAGGAACACGCGATGCGCCTCCCACTGCTTGCCGCCGCGATCCTGCTCGCCGCCGTGGCCCCGACCCGGGCCGGCGACGGCCTGACCAAGGGCACCCCGGCCCTGAAGTCGGCCAGCGTCCTGGCCTTCGGTCCGCAGGGGCTGCTCTTCGTCGGTGACCCGGTATCGACGACGATCTTCGCGATCGACACCGGCGACACGAAGCCGACCGGCACCATGCCGGTGAACGTCGAGAAGATCGACGCCCAGGTCGCCGCCGCCCTGGGCGTGACCGAGAAGGAGGTGCGGATCAACGACGTGAAGGTGAACCCGGCCTCGGGCAACGTCTACCTGGCCGTGAGCCGCGGCACCGGGGCCGGTCAGCCGGCCATCATCAGGGTGGGCCGCGACGGCAAGGCCGAGCCGCTGAGCCTGAAGGACGTGATGTTCGCCCAGGTCAGTGTTCCGGGCCAGGGTAAGGGCAAGGCCAGTCAGTTCACCAGCATGGCCTTCTCCGACGGTCGCCTGTTCGTGGCCGGCCTGTCCAACGAGGAATTCGCCAGCACCCTGTGGGTCTTCCCCTACCCGTTCCGCGACGCCCAGGGCAGCCCCGGCTCGGCCATCGAGATCTTCCACGGGGCCCACGGCCGGATCGAGACCAAGGCCCCGATCCGCACCTTCACCCCTTACAAGATCGGCACGGAAGAGAACATCATGGCCTCGTACACCTGCACCCCGCTGGTGCGGATCCCCGTGGCCGAACTCAAGCCGGGTATCAAGGTCAAGGGCATCACCATCGCCGAACTGGGCAGCGGCAACCAGCCCCTCGACATGATCCCGTACACCAAGGACGGCAAGGACTACTTGCTGTCGGCCAATACCAAGCACGGGGTCATCAAGATCCCGGCCGCCGAGTTCGGGACCGCCAAGCCGATCACCGAACGCACCGGCATCGCCGGCGTGAAGTACGAGAAGATCAGCGAACTCAAGGACGTGTTACAGCTCGACAAGTTCGACGACGCCCACGTCACCCTGCTGGTGAAGACCCCGGCCGGCCTCGATCTGAAGACCGTGCCCCTGCCGTGATGCGGCGGCCCGGGAAGCTGACGCCCGCCCGCCGCGAGCCGATCGCTGACCACGAGCGTGGCTGACCACGAGCGTGGCTGACCACGAGCGTGGGACGTGAGTCCCACGCGCCCGGCGACGCGGCGACGCGGGCAGGGCCTTGTCCCAGAGTCGGCGGAACTCGTGGTACAACTCCAGCAGGAAGAACCGCTCGCGGGCCTTGCGGGCGGCCGGGGGTTCGTCGGCCCCGGCCGGGGTGTAGGCCAGGCCGCCGGCGGCGGCGAACCGCGGGTGCGTCAGGTTCAGGGCCTCGACGAGCAGCGACACGAGCGGGTCGGTGGTCATGGGGCGGTTCAGCCGATGGCGTCCTTCCACTTCCTCACGCGGGCCTCGTCGATCACGCCGGTGCGCTTGCCGGCCGCGCAGACCGACGACCGCACGGCATAGTAGTCCGGGGCGGCGACCTGCAACTGCTTGACATGCTCGGGCCGCAGCGACCCGCCGATGGCCACGGTGATCGACCCCCGCTTGAGGCTCTGGACGAGTTCGGCGACCTGCCCCGGGGACAGGAAGTCGAGCAGGGTCCTGCCGTCCTTGCCCCAGGTGTCGAGGAGGAAGGCCTTGAAGCGGAAGCGTTTGGCGAACTTGACGAGTTCGGCCGGGGGGACCGACCGGGCCCGCTCCCAGTCGGCGTAGGCGACGGCGACCATTTCCCGTCCGGCGGGCAGTTGCCGCCGCGTGTCGAGCAGGTCCTCGCCCCAGCCGGGGGTGGGCAGGTAGCCGGCCAGACCCCACTTGACATAGTCGAGCGGGACTTCCAGGTGCCAGTGGGCCTCGGTGAGGGCGTTGGGGGTCCACTCGCCGAGGGCGGCACTGACCGGGACGCGGCCGGCGACGGCCTCGACGACGGCGGCGACGACCTCGGCCTCGGCGGGGGCCAGGGGACCTTTGGCCGGTTCCTTCACGTCGATCAGGTCGGCCCCGCCGGCCAGGGCCGCCTCGACCTCGGCCACCGATCGCACGCTCACCAATAATCGGCTGCCGGTGCTCATGACGGCGTCAATCCTTCGACTCGGAAGAACAGGGTTCGGCCCGGACAGGCATGATACGCGATCGGGCGAAGGTTCTGGAACACGAACCCGTACAACCCGCCGGGCCGGAACCACTCCGGGGGGTTGCGGTGGGCGGCGGCGGCGGCGGCGAAGGCCTCGGCCGTCTCGTACCGCACGCAGTCCGTCAGTTCCCCCTGTCCGATCAGGCCGCCGCGCAGGGCCGCCAGCTCCAGAAGCTCGGCGGGAATGCCGGCCCAGGCCTCGGGCCGCTCGTCGGGAACCTTGGCGGCGTGGATGAAGACCGGTCCGCGGCGGCGGGTCGGCCAGGTCCGCACCTCGACCGTCTTCAGTCCGGTCACCAGCAGGGCCGCCCACGGCTGCCTTACCGACAGCGCCACGACAGGTGTCGGCACGACAGGTGTCGGCATGGGAAGGGAATTTTTGGTCCGGGCTGAAATCACGGCTGAGGTTTCTTCATTCTTTGCCAAACCCGCGGAACTGAGCTATGGAGGTAATGAGATTCCGTCCACTTCAGGAGTGGTCGATCGCACGGTCCGGCCGCCCTCAAGTTCTCACCCAGAGGTTGTCGGATGCCGGTCAGCTTGGTCAGCCAGGAAGAGCTACCCGGTCCCCTGCGGGGATACCGTCTGATCGAACGTCTCGGTCGGGGCGGCTTCGGCGAGGTCTGGAAGGTCGAGGCCCCCGGGGGTCTGCTCAAGGCGGTCAAGTTCGTCTTCGGCGACCTGGACGCGGCCGACGAGGACAGCCGACCGGCCGAGCAGGAACTCAAGGCCCTCAAGCGGGTCCGCGAGATCCGCCACCCGTACATCCTCTCGCTGGAACGCATCGACACGATCGACGGTCAGCTCATCATCGTGATGGAACTGGCCGACCGCAACCTCTGGGACCGCTACCGCGAGTGCCGCAGCCAGAGGTTGCCGGGCATCCCCCGCGACGAACTGCTCCGCTACATGGAGGAATCGGCCGAGGCCCTGGACCTGATGAACATGCACTATCAGATCCAGCACCTCGACGTCAAGCCGCAGAACCTGTTCCTGGTCTTCAACCACGTCAAGGTCGGCGACTTCGGCCTGGCCAAGCTGCTCGAGGGGGTACGGGCCACGGTCACCGGCGGGGTTACCCCCGTCTACGCCGCTCCCGAGACGTTCGAGGGCTGGGTCTCTCGCTTCTCCGACCAGTACAGCCTGGCGATCGTCTTCCAGGAACTGCTGACCGGGACGCGGCCGTTCAACGGGGCCAACACGCGGCAGTTGCTCATGCAGCACCTGAACGGCACCCCCGACTTAAGCCCCCTGCCCTTGACCGACCGGCCGATCATCGCCCGGGCCTTGGCCAAGAAACCTGACGACCGCTGGCCGAGCTGCGCCGAGATGGTGCGGGCCTTGAAGCTGGCCGGCCTCCCCCCGC
>Ga0308417_1000139_pt1 | contig 55976 bp, 42 predicted proteins | sample HotsprSampleOS65_FD_203528 | JGI IMG/M metagenome (GOLD analysis project Ga0308417, IMG submission 203528) | Hot spring phototrophic mat microbial communities from Octopus Spring, Yellowstone National Park, Wyoming, United States - 20090730_OS65 ... | reverse complement strand
GCTCCTTTGCAAGGATGCTTCGCTCCGTGAGCTCCATTCAGCATGACATCGCAGCACACGGATGTTCTATGCGCTCTTTTGGCGTGACGGTGTCGCCATACACTCGACGGGGACTCACTCTATGTCATTGACATTGTGCTTGTACTGGGGTTGCTGTTATATGCTCTCATTAAACTTTTGATGCTGTTGTGGCTCCCTGTGCCGTGCTGTCATCTTTTTGCTCTTCAGACTTGGGCTGATACAGAATGGCATAGACAATCCATGCATATGCACCAATGAGCAAAATCGGACATAGTGTTAGCGAAATAAACCCATCTACATTGTTATCGAGCGCCATGAGCACATAACTTGCAATGATGACAGCTACGCCAATAGCAATGTAGAGATAGTTTTCTTTGCGTAGGGGCATGGTCAGTGAGAGTGAGGATTTTTTGTTGGAGCGTTCGGCAGATTTTCTCTTTTCGCGTTCGCGTTTTCTTTCGGCGGCGTTTTGTGGTTTTGACATTGTGATGAGTATGGTGAAAATTTGATAAGGCTCTTGAAACTCGTGCCCGAGACTAAGAAATTTTCTTGAAAGAAAAAAGCAGAAAGTGGGGGCTAACACTATTTTTTTAACTTTTTTGGCGCCACTCTTCAGTGCAGACCTTATCTAAGGCTCTTACGCAGGCTTCAGCTTCATGCTCTGTGAGAATAAGCGGTGGGAGCAATCGGATAACATTAGTATTTGTGGCGTTGATGATGACACCTTCGCCTAACATCTTTTCTACATAAAAGCTGGCTTCACGCGACATAGATAGCCCTACCATTAATCCTATCTGCCGCACCGCACGAATTTGAATGTGCTTGTGCATCAGTTGCTGCAAGGCACTGCGTAGGTATGCTCCGACTCTTGCGGCATGATTCATCAAATCTTTTTCCAAGAGTTCTTCAATGAGAGCAAGTCCAGCGGCGCACGCTACAGGATTACCACCGAATGTGGTGCCGTGATTGCCTTTTGTGAAAGTCTCTGCCACACGCTCATTACCCATGATTGCGCCAAGCGGCAGACCACCGCCAAGCGGCTTAGCGGCACAAATCACATCGGGCTGAATATCAAAGTGCATGTAACTGAAAAACTTACCTGTTCTGCCACAGCCAGCTTGCACTTCATCGGCAACGATGAGAAAGTTATGTTTTTCACGCAGTTTGGCTAATGTGTCGACAAACGCTTTGGAAAGCGAGCAAATGCCCCCTTCGCCTTGTACAAACTCCACGAATACGGCTGCCGTGCGGTCAGAGACCTTCGCCTCCAAATCTTTCGTGTCATTGAACTCAATAAAACCAGTCTCGGGCAGCAGGGGCTCAAAGCCCTTGTGATATTTTGGGTTTGCCGTCAGTGTTACTGCGCCGTAGGTTCTGCCATGAAAACCGTTGGTGAGCGAGAGAATTTGGCGCTTGTCTTCGGAAATCGTGCTTGCCCACTTGCGTGCAAGTTTCATGGCGCCTTCGATGGCTTCTGCCCCGCTATTGGAGAAGAAGACCTTTGAAAAACCAGTTAGCTCCAAGAGCTTTTCGGCCAATTTGAACTGTGGCTCAAGCAGGAATAGGTTGGAGGTATGGATATACTTTTGAGCCTGCGTCTCAATGGCTCTGATGATGCGTGCATTAGCATAGCCTAAGGCATTAACGCCAATGCCTGAAATCATATCCAAAAATCGTCGTCCGTCTTTGGTGTAGAGATAGATGCCTTCGCCGTGTGAGATTGCCAGTGGCAAGCGCGCATAAGTATGAAAAAAAATCTCGCTTTCTTTTGCCTTCAGAGAAAGCGCTTCGCTTAGGCGCTCGTCTTGTATCAGCATGTTAAGTGTATGGACTGGTGGTTATCGACTGATGGTGAAAGGTGTTGATGTTAAAATTTTTTCAAGTGTTTTTTTGACTTTGCTTTGCAGTTCCTCAAGCGAGCCAAAATTTTCAATTACATAGTCAGCGCGTTGACGCAGTTCATCGTCGGAGAGTTGCACGCTCATTCGCTGCTCGATTTCATTTCTTGTTAGCCCCTTGCTTTCTAAGCGTTTGATACGCAAGTCCTTGTCAGCAAGCACAGCAATGGTGTCATCCACTTGCTTGTTACCGCCCGACTCAAAGAGAATAGCCGCTTCTTTGACAAGGGCGCATGCTCCTTTTTTTTCAGCGTCCAGTTTCGCCTCATGAAAGCGTGCGAATACTTTCGGATGAATCAGGCGATTCAGTGCCATCAACTTTTCCTTGTCGTTGAACACCAGCTGCGCAATTTTTTTTCGATTGGGCACATTGCCTGTGTAAATCTCTTCGCCGAACAGCGCTTTGATGCCTGCTATGACCTCTGGGTCAGTTTCTTGCAGTTCTTTAGCCACTTGGTCGGCGTTAAAAATTCTGCATCCTAATGAGCTAAGGATGTTGCAGACAGTGGTCTTGCCGCTTCCAATGCCGCCTGTTACACCAATTACTCTCATTGTCAAATTTGCCTTGTTGAGGCTAAAAAAATTAACGCACTTGAAATTTTCCTAATGTTGAATCTTGCTTTTCTTGCAGAATGATGTTGCGCCGCTCTTCCAAGAGTTGAATGGCTCGCATTTGCACTTCTTGCCATCGCTTTGGGTCGGTGCGGTAGCGCTCAAACTGCTCACCGAACTCTTGCGGTGAATAGGCGTGTGCCGCAAACAGTGCATTCAGGCTATCGCTTTTGCTAAAAAATTTTTTCAGTGAATCGCTGGCTGTGGCATAGCTTCCCTGCAACGCCAACACATCTGCATAGACGGCAATGAACTTTTGGTCGTTTGCGTCTAATTTTGCTTTTTGCGCGCATCCTAACGCCCAAAGTGTATTCATGGTTAGCGTAAGCGCAATCAACCCTTTCACTTTTGCTGCACTTTTTGCTGAATTTAAGTGATGAAATGCTTGCAAAACAATGCCTTGTGAGCATTTGGAAACGAAGCAAACAGATTTTTTGGTTTATGCAGTGCAGTTTTTACAACTCAACTCAACTCAATAATACTATGCCATTTGCACTTCCAGAACTGCCTTATCCCAAAGATGCCTTAGAGCCACATCTTTCTGCGCGAACTTTCGAGTTCCATTACGGCAAGCATCATCAGGCTTATGTCACCAATCTTAACAATCTCATTCCGGGCACGGAGTTTGAAAATGCCTCGCTGGAAGAGATTGTTATGAAAACGGCAAAGGATGCTTCAAAAGCGGCCTTTTTCAACAATGCTGCACAAGTATGGAATCACACTTTCTACTGGCACTGCATGAAGCCTGGCGGTGGCGGTGAGCCTTCAGGCGCTCTGATGGATAAGATAAAAGAAGATTTTGGCGACTTTGGCAAGTTCAAGGAGGCTTTCAAGCAAGCGGGCGTAACGCAATTTGGGTCAGGCTGGGCATGGCTGGTGCTGGATAACGGGAAACTATCGGTTACCAAAACCCCTAATGCTGAAGTCCCACTCACTGATGGCAAAACTCCCTTGCTAACCATGGATGTTTGGGAGCATGCTTACTACATTGACTATCAAAATCGCCGTCCTGATTATGCACAAGTGTTCATTGATAAGCTGATTAACTGGGATTTCGTGAGCCAAAACTTTGCCGCCGCTATGAAGTAACCCAGTTGTCGGGGATAAAAAAAGAGGGGCTTTACCCCTCTTTTGGTCACATCGCTCCTGTGGCACTTTGTGCCCGTGCGATGCTGACGAGTTGTACATACAATCAGTCTGGGCTGATTTGTATGCTGTCGTTACTTCTTACTGCTATACTACATTACTACGGTACTACTTACTACTACGGTACTGCTCTACTGCTGATACTACGGTACTACTTACTGCTTTACTGCTGGTACTACAAATTCTCAGCGGCTTGCGGTGGAGGAAAAGTTATCATTTGCCTTGCCTTTTGAGTTTAGTATCTGCCACAAGCCGCTGGTTGAGCAACCTTGCGTTGCTCGGGCGAATTGTCAATCGCTACCTATTGTGCATAAAGGACTTCAAATTGACCCGTGCCGCCTTTGCAAATATGTTCGACCCACTTTGCGTAGGTTCCGCCGTACCACTTATAGGTTTCATTATTTTGATAGCGGTACTGCGGCGCGGCGTAACGGATCTTGTAGCCCTTTGGCAGCGTAATGGTCAGCTGCGTATCAACCCGGAAGTCATTGTATTTGCCGACAATGCCATGATGGATAATCGGGATAAGCGGGTGATTTAAGATACGACGCAGCCCGCCGCCAGCATCAATAGAGATACCGGGCAATTCGCCATCTGCTTTGACCTCAATGCCTTGAGAGTCTGAACTAAACGCGCCTTCAATTTGGGCTTCTCTGCCCAATAGCTTTTCCACTGGGAACAACTCCACCCAGCGGCATACTGCATCGACCACGCCAGAGCCTGCATTGGAGAATCTCCAGTTTGAGACTCCCAAGGGCTCTTCAGCCGTGCCTTCTGTGCCAATGCGCACCACTTCCAAGTTCGAGATGCGTTGTCCGCCTTCATCGAGGGCATTACGTGCGGGTCCGATAAACCAAAAGTCGCGAATCCAGTCACCAAAGTTTGGTCCTGAATTGCGAATACTGGATAGCGTGGCTTCCCAAGTTGAAATCAGGTCGTCATTTTCCAGTGGGATCTTCATCAGAATGTCATGGAACTGACGTCCTTGTAAGTAGCGCGGATTTGGAATATTACGACGAATCACATCGGATTTGTAGTAGTACAAATTGACGACCGACCCTTCAAATGAGAAGGCATGGCTAAAGTCTCCGACCGTTACAACCCCGTCTCCTACAGCTACCCGCCGTTCTTCGGTCTCATTGGCAATGTCCGCCTCGACAGTCAGTTTTTTTACAGTACTGTCTACAACTGTTTCAATCAGGCATGAAAACCGTACCACATCCTTGCTATCGCCAATGGGCTTACACTTGAGTTTGATATTTAAGTCGGTCGGAAGTAAAGGAATGGCGGGCGTAACATTGATTGTCGCACGCGCTTTGAGTGTGCCCCAAGTACTTGTACCGCCTTCCAATGTTATCTCATAATCCGAGCGGGCGATGGTTGCTTCTGCTGCACCAAAGAGCGCCATAGATTCTCTCCTTTTCCAGATAAAGTTATTAAAGGTACTTTCTCTTTTGCGCTGAGCTTACTTACCTTTCCTCAACTCGTTCTACCCACTTCCTTATTTTTACTTACTCACATCTGCTCATTGTGTCTTTTCTCGCCTCATTGCACTTGCTAACTTAGCCGTCAGGGCTTGTCTATGCAACTCTGTTTTACCTTTTTTGCGGCTTCCTATAACCGTTTCGGTCGCTTTTCTATGGCAACTTCACGGACGATGAACCATTCGCCTCTTCTTGCACTGCCACAGACCTTGTCATGCAGTGACCAAAAAGAAAAAGCGAGCACAAAGGCTCGCTGATATTTCTCCCTACGGATTCTTCCCTACTGGGTATAGACTGGCGTAGCAACCCAAACTCAAGGCGTCTTATGAATTGAGTTCTTCATTTGCACGCTGTGCACGGCGCTTGCTGCGCAATTCTTTCAAACGCATCTCAACGGACGGTTTCGTGAAATATGTGCGGCGACGATATTCTTTCAGCACACCTGCACGCTCATACTTCTTCTTGAAGCGCTTGAGCATTTTATCAATGCTCTCCCCTTCCATGATTTGTACTCCAACCAAAGTTTCACCTCCTTTCTGGTTGTGCGATTTGTGTTTATTAAAAAGATAAGTTCTTGCTTCGACGCCTTATACGAGGCTAAAAAAACACTGTTTTATGGCTCTTTTGCCGCCTGCGTTATTTTTTTGGCTTCTTGATGATTTTGAGCTTTCCCTTTTTACTGCCTTCTGACACAGTACCATTAGAATCGATATACACGTTCTCCAAAAGTTGGCGGAACCCTAAGTTACGGAACTCCACACTAATAGCGTTCATGCCGCTTGATGTGGTCACTTTCGAGCGCACAATTCCAATTTCTTTCAAGCCCTCGTGGAAAATTGGGTCTCCGACTGCATAAATTGCCTGCGGAGTATAGACGATACACTCTTCGCGTGTCAGTTCATCTAAGTTCTTTTCTCGCTCTGTCTGGATTTTCCATTCTTCTACGAGCTGCACTGCGCCTACTGCACAATCCGTACAACGTAACCAGTACTTTGCCCCTCCATCGTCTTGCGCAGGTTCTCCTTCTTTTGGCTTATCACTTGGCTTCCACTCGCCGACAAATTCGCGTTTGGACACCCTTTCGCATACATCGCAGTAGAGCGGCTTAATTTTTCCTGCGATGATTAACTCACGCTTTTGCTTTGCCGCATGATCATCTGTTTGGTTCGCTATGAACTCTTCTACTTTCGGGGCTGATTTTTTCTTTGCACCCTTTGTGGTCTTTCTTTCCGACCCTACCTTTTTCTTTTCTGCTTGTGGCAAGTTTCTCTCTACTTTTGTTGCGATTTTGTCTTAAACAAAGGGCTTGAATGTAACGACTCTTTGACAAATAGGCAAATGCTCCTGCATTTTGTTTTTGCTCGTACTCTCCTTCTTACATACTGCTATGAAGCCTCTGCCACCAGCGGTAAAACCACTGTAAATGTACTCCCTTTCCCAAGCTTGCTCTCCACAAAGATTTTGCCTTGATGTGCCTGCACAGTTTGTTTGACCAACGCCAGTCCTAATCCCGTTCCACCAACCTGCTTTGCTTCATGCCGTGAAGAGCGATAGAAGGGTTCAAAAATTTTTTGAAGCTCATCTTCGGCAATACCGATGCCGTCATCGCTGATGCGCAGCACCGCATGCTGCCCTTCACGAGTTAGCTCAATTTTTATCTTCTTTTCATTTGGCGAGTATTTGATGGCATTAAAGAGCAGATTCTCCACCATTTGAATAAGCGCATCGCGTTCGCCAAGTACCTTCAAGGGCTCTGATGTGATGAGCTTTTCGACCACGCACTGCTGCGCCTTAAAATGCACCGACATATTTTCCAGCGTCTTACATACCAATTGCGTCAGGTCTATTTCTACGGCGTTGTAGGTGGGCATTTGCTTTTCATTCTTTACATATCCTAATACATTTGCAATCATTCGCTCTAAGCGTGCAATCTGTTCCTGAATGATTTCCAGATACTCCCGTGCCGTCTGATTTTGCTTAGGCATTTCATTTTCCAAAAGTTCTGCAAAGAGCTTGATGGATGTCAGCGGCGTGCGTAAGTCGTGTGAGACGCCCGAGACAAAGTGTGCTCTCATTTCTGCTAGTTCTTTGAGACGCTCGGTCTCTGCAGCTTGCAAAATCAAGGCACTTTGCAGCATCATCTTTTCAACCAGTGCACATGCCTGAGCAGTAAGTGCCGTGAGCAGGTCAATATCTTCATCACTGTATAACGTTTCAGACATCTTTTTGCCAAGTATTAGCCATCCCATTAGGGTTCTGCGTTCTGAATAGAGCGGGAAGATTAAAGCCACATCGCTTTCACTCCAATCTTCGCCCTCAAGCCATGCCACTGCTGCGCCTTGTTCCACTTTTTTAGGGTTAGCCCGTGGCAATGCGTCTTTTGCTGCCAGTGCTTCAAACGGCGCGGGGTCTAAAGACTTTGTCGGGGGTTGCTGTGCCACACACTCCAGTTTTCCTGCACTATTTTTCAAGAGAAAGAGAGAAAACTGCGGTTTCAAAAATTCATCAATTTTCTCCAGTAGCAGCTGGGCAAGTTGCTGGATGCTGACCGTCTGATTCATCTCGTGCAATACCTTCCGCTGTACTTGACGATAGTTATACTGCACATAAAAAAATCGTCTATCTACAAATGTTTGCACGCGCTGTCGCACAGGCTCAAATAGCAAAGCCAGCACCGTTGTCAGCGTTGCCATCCAGAATGACTTTTTCCAATCGGCTATCTCACCTGCGATGAGCGCAATCAGATTCATGAGCAGAATGTAGGCGCCAATCACTGCACCTAACATCAGCGCATAGACTGTGCCACGATTAAAAATTAGGTCTATATCCATCAGACGATAGCGCACAATCGAGATGGCAAATGTCAATGGCGTGAGCGTGGAGATCACTAATATCGCTTCTCGTGTGAGCATAGGCTCGCCTAATAGCTGCTTTGGCAACAGCCACAGTACGACAAATGTCAAGGGTCCTGCCAACAGCCCGATAAGTATCCAGCGCAGTTTGCGTCGGTCGGCTTCTTCATCAGCCATCATGTAGTGATTGATGAAGTTTATCACGCCCCAAACGATACACCCTGCAAAGCCCCACTGCGATAGGGTGATAAGTATTGCGAGCCATGATAATTTTTCTGGCGTAGGCGGCTGGCTTGCATCCACTTCCATCAACATGATGCATAACATCAGCAGCAAGACACCAGCAAGCGCATACATCATACGCCACCGTCGGTTGTCTTGCTCGGCACTTTTGCCGAAATAGTTTTTTGTTGGGAAGCGATAAGTAAAGTGCAGAAACATGACTGGCATTATGAGTGCTGCTGCTGTATTGAGCGCAGTCATTGCCAGCCGAACTGGCACGGGCAGCGTTGGATAAAAGTAGGACGCACTGATGAGGATTGCCGTCAATACACTTGCTCCGTGAAAGAGCATAGCCGCTTCATCGTCAGACTTTTTCAGATAGACCGCTACACCTACTGCAAAAAATAGTCCCGCACATAGCGCTACCACCAGCATCTCCCAAGTTGACACACGTGGGCTCAATGGCACGTGCAAAACCCTTTGTCGCTCAACCGATATGATTCTTGTGGTCGCTGGTCCCGGATTAAATGGGTCAATCTGCCGCTCTAATGTGTCGCGCAAAATCTGCAGTGTTACCCACTCGTGAGGTTGTTTTCTATCTAAGAGCAATTCCACTTCAGTTATACGCGTAATTGGAATGCCATCCACGCCTTGCAGCTTATCGCCTTCTCTCATGCCATGATGATACGCCGCTGTAGAGACTTGCGAGACCACGGGTCTATACTGCTCAATTCTAATTGAGCAGGGTAACTCTGCTTTTTTTGCCAATTCTACTATGCTGCACACACCTGCCACGCATATGGCTACATCACAACACAGCACAAGAATTTGCTGCCAAGAAAGACGCATCGCTCTTACTTTTTTGCGAAGAAAAATCGCCTAAGTTTGCCAATCACATGAATATCGGCATGAAGGCGCTACATTTGGAACTTTCTCGGCGATACGGTGTCTGCCGCATGGGTTCGCATTTTCCTTAGGATTTCTTTACCTTTGCGCCCAAGTTCTTCAAAAAAAGATACACACAATTACTTGTATGCGAGTGATTGAAGCACGTGCGCTCACAAAAATTTATGGTAAGATGCGTGTGGTCGACGAGGCAACTTTCCATGTAGAGAAGGGGCAAGTTTTTGGCTTCTTAGGTCCTAATGGTAGCGGGAAGACCACGACGATTGGCATGCTGCTGGGGATTATCAACCGTTCAGATGGGGAAATTTATCTCTTTGAGACACGCGACCTTGATACGGCACGGCGTCGGATTGGCGCCACGCTTGAAACCCCAAATTTCTATCCTTACCTCAGCGGATACGATAATCTGCGGATTGTGGCTAAAATCAAAGGCGCCAGCGAAGTTCAAATCCAAGATGCGCTTGAGCTTGTCGAGCTCTCCTCTCGGCAAAAAGACAAGTTTTCTACTTACTCGCTTGGCATGAAACAGCGCCTTGCGATTGCCGCCGCCGCCCTTTCCAATCCTGAACTCATCATCTTAGACGAACCCACTAATGGGTTAGACCCTGAAGGCATTCGCGATGTGCGCCGCATTATCAAATCCCTTGCTTCTTCTGGCAAGACCGTCTTTCTTTCCAGTCATTTGCTTAGTGAAGTCGAGCAAACTTGCACCCATGTTGCCATCATTAAGCAGGGAAAAATTCTGAAACAAGGCAGTTTGCGCGAGCTCATCAGCCAGAACCTTTTTGCCTTCATTCGTGCCGATGATATGGAACTGCTCAAAACCGTAGTTAGCCAATACGACAAGTTTGTCTCCATGACCGTCGAGCCCGATGGACTCTTGGTAGAGCTGGCTGATAGCAATCTTGCGGCACTTAATCGTTTTCTTTTTGAGAAGGGTATTTCACTTTCTCATCTTGCCATGCGTCGGCAAACCCTTGAAGAGGCTTTCTTGGAACTTACCGAAGCGCTATCCTAACCCATTATGGAACATATTGCTTGCCCAATTTCAGGCTCTACGGAGTTTGATTTGCGCTATCGGGTCCCAGACCGCTTTGCGCTCGAGAAGGGTGAGGTCTGGCATATTGTCTCTTCGCGTGTGTCTGGTCTTGTGATGCTCAACCCGCGTCCCTTGCAGCACGAGATTGCAAAGTTCTATGAAGCGTTAGATTATGACCCCTTTATCACGCTGAAATCGTCTGAATCGTTACAGGATTGGGCGTATAAATTTGTTCGCCGGTTTATTTCGCTGCGCTACAAAGCCCGTGCGGTCTTGCAACGCATGCCTTTTGAGACTTCTCAAACTTATAACGTGCTGGAAATCGGTTGTGCTACAGGTGATTTTCTTTTGGAACTCAAACGGCAAAGCCCTGCGACGCTGAACTTGATGGGGATTGAAGTGTCTGAAAAAGCCGCTCGTTATGCACGCGAAGAAAATGAATTGAATGTTTTCCATGGCGAGCTTTTGACCGTTGCCGTCGACGAACTGCAAGATTTAATTGTGATGTGGCATACGCTCGAGCATATTCATCGCCTTAGCGAAACGCTGGATAAACTCCACTCGCTCTTGAAGCCAAACGGCATTTTGGTTACAGCGATGCCAAATTTGGACAGCCTTGATGCACAGCACTACGGCAAATACTGGGTTGCACTTGATGCGCCGCGTCATCTTTATCATTTCACGCCCAAGAGCTTTGCTGCGCTCCTCAAAAAGCATCGCCTTGCGATTGTAGATATGCACGCGCTCCCATTAGATAGTTATTACAATGCCCTACTTAGCGAGCAACTCTGCGCGGCTGCGAAAGGACAGTCTGCTGGTATTGGTGCTGTTATCAAGGCGATTATCTGGGGTTCGTTGGCAGCGATTCACGGTGTTACGCCAGAACTTGCTTCAAGTATATGCTACTATGTGCAGCGTATGCAGTGATGAAAATTTATAGGGCGGAGAACCTACCCGATGAGGTCCCCCGCCTCCTTTTCGCTACAAACTTTGCCTCAACCCAAGTCTCTTGCTTATGTTGGTGGTAATTCTGGAATTGGGATTGGGAAACTGACGATAATGCGGTCACCAGCCCGATCGAGTGGCAGTTCATTTAACCTGCCTGGCAAGTTATTGGGGTTCGGGCTACCCGAGCGCGTCGGGAAACGCCGCATATCTACCCATCGATGTCCTTCCATGAAGAGCGAATAGCGTCGCTCATAAATCAAGCGGTCTAAGGCATTGGCAGCCGTGGTGCTACCAGTCGGATACGGTGCGACACCTGCGGCTTGACGGACGGCATTCAAATCTGCCTCTGCGGCAGCAAAGTCAGGTGCAGTTCCTAAAATTCGCGCCTCCGCTCTTAGGAGTAGCAATTCCTCATTGCGTATGATAGGCAAAGGTGAGACGTTGGTGGCGGCGATGTTGAGGGTTGCACTGGAAGTGAGTCCTTCAAAGGAGCGTGTCTCACGGCGGAAAATTTTGTTCAATCGCCGGTCTGTTGCCGTGTCTGTATTATCTCTGAAAAATGAAGGATGCACCCAAAAGTTCGGTAGCGGTGCGCTGGCGACTTGGAACATGGGGTTGGTGGCGTCGTTCGGTGCGGTGCTAAAGACATGATAGACGCCGCGCTGCATATTCGCTTCCGTTGGCGTATTGGAAATAAACGATTGTGACAGTGCCGTTAAGCATGTTGCGTAATCACCTTGATAGGCTGCAACGCGTGCGCGCAGTGCGCGGTTAAATTGCCGGAAAGTTGTTGGCGTATTGAACCCAGCAAACCCTGACGAGAGTCGGAACGGAAATGCGGCATTGCCAGCTCGGCTAAGCTGCTGGTCTGCCTCATCAAGCAGAGCTGCAATACGCCTAATCGCTTCCGCACGTGGCACGATTGGTGCGCCTGCTGGGTCTGTTGACGCCTCGAACTTCATGCCATTGTCATACTGCCAGTTGTGAATCAGTAGGTATTGATAGGCAATGAGTGTATTGGCAAAACCGCGTGCGGCTTCGGCTTGCTCTGCTGGCAGATTGGCTCCTGCAATGCGTTCCAAGAACAGACGTCCTTGCGCAATCGCACGGTAGCGCGGGTTGACGCCGCCGCCTACAAAGCCGCCACCTGGGTCAGGCTGTCCTGCAATATACTCACTGCGAAAACGCGGGTCATCTTGCCCAAAGTGAATCATTTCTCGTCCTACGCTACCCGTACCAATCAGGTAAGTGCCTACGACTCGTATCTGCGACTCCAATCCTGTGGCAAAACTTTGCAGTGTCAGTGTTGCTGGACTTGGTGCATTTGGGTCTGCAAAGTCTCGGTTTGGGCATCCGTATTGCATCAGCACAATGAGCAGTATGCCCAAGGCTCTAATTGATGATTTTATGAAGTGACTGTTTTGATGATTCAACATGTGAAGTCTCCTGAGTTTCTATTTTTTACAATCCAAATTGGACATTGAAAAAGAAGCTACGTGACGACGGGAACGGCGTAACTTCAATTGAGCCTGCCGTTGCCAAATTTCCGAAGTTACTCACCTCGGGGTCGTAGCTGGAGTAGCGTGTAAACATCAAGAGATTTCTGCCTGCGATGCCGATACGCAGGTAAGATATGGCATTGCCAAAGAGGTTGCGTGTCAGTTCGCGGTCAAGTGTGTAAGTCAAGCTCAATTCACGAAGCTTGACAAAGCTACCGTCTTCCACATATGGTGCAGTTGTAGTAGCACGTGCGCGTACACGTTCTCGTGCTCCTTCCACATCTGGTGAAATTCCCGTGCCATCAGTGAGGAAGCGCGACAGGTTAATCACCTTGTTCCCCTGACGCCAGTCGAGCAGGAAGAAGAGCTCAAAGCCAAATACCCGTAGGCTGTTTGAGAAGCCTAAGTTGAAATCTGGCTGTTCATCACCTAAGATGAAGCCGTTGAACTCTCCCGGTCTTGCATTTGGATTTGGCGCATTGGGATTCGGACCGAAGCTCTCTCGTCCGACGATGCTAAACGGCGAATAGCCTTGACGAATGGTGTATGCGCCTAAGTTGACGCCAAACCCGCCACGCTGGAAGGGCGGCACATCCAAGCGTGTAATCTCTGCACGGTTCCTTGAAAAGATGATGCGTGTGGTAAGATCAACTTCCCTGCTGCGAATCGCATTGACCGTCAGAGCCGCTTCAATGCCATTGGTTCTCATTGCGCCCGCATTCACCAACTGACTCGTAAAGCCTGATGAGGGCGGCAGCTGCTTGAGCAAAATCAAGTCGTCGATATTTCGCAGGAAGTAGGTGAATTCTAACGAGGCTACGCCGTTGAGGATACCAGCATCCACTCCAAATTCAATTTCAGTCGTTCGTTCTGGTCTGACATTGTCGTTACCATTGCGCAGCGGCACCAAGGCTCCAATTAGCCCTGTTACGTTGGAGGGCACAAAGGAGAGGAATTTTGATTCTGGCGGTGCCAATGTACCTGCTTGTCCAACTGCGGCGCGCAGTTTAAGGTAGTCAATCGTGCCGCTGAGGTCCTTCCAAAAATCCAGCTTTGAGAGAATAATTGAGGCTCCAGCGCCGGGGAAAAGATAGAACTGATTGACATCGGAATTGACGCTGCTACGGTCGCCACGCAGCTTGACATTCAGAAAGCCTACTCCGCCAAAATCAATATCCGACTGCACATAGAAACCTTGGTCATATTGGCGAGTGATGCTTTGCTGCTGCGTAACTTCTACGCCTAAGCCCACTGACGGTAAATCAGCAGTTAAGCCGCGCACATTGACCAGAATGCTACTATTGTCGCGGTTTTCAATTTGGAAGCCTGCCGATGTGGTTACCGATACACTGCCAAAGCTCACATTATGGACTGCACTCAGCCAGAGGTTATTGAAAAAGTTCGTTACATTGTTTGCGGCGTTTTCGCCCGGTGCGGCTTTGGCTTGCTCGTGCTGCGTATTCACTGGCGAGGTAATCACGTTGCGCTGGCTGATATAGTCAGCACCTCCGCTTGCAATGAAACTTAGACTTTGGTTATCCATCCGAAAGAGATTGAAATCCAAACGGAACGACCCAATGAGACGATCGATATACTCTTCATTGCGCACGCGCTCTATAATCTCTGCTGGGTTGGAGGGTGCAAACGGAAACACTGGGAATGTGCCGTCAGGACGCTGGCGCACATCAAGAAAACTGGGCAGACGTGTCATCGAGTAGCCGATACTGGTCAGTGTGACGTTTGAGTTACCCGTTGAGGCGCGCTGCGAACTTGTGTTAACATAATTAAGCCCAACATCAGCGGTCAATCTTTCACTAAAACGGTGTGTAAGGTTTGAACGCACCGCATAGCGGTTGTAGAAGGTATTGCGAATGATGCCCTGGTCATTACGTGCTTGACCTGAAAGCGTAAAGAGCGTGGTAGCGCTGCCGCCGCGTGCTGTAATAGAAGTTTCATTGATGAATCCATTTTGACCGTAGAACTCACGCTCGTAATCGATATATTCACCATTTACGCCACCACTTCGCACAAACGCATCGACGCCAGCCTGACCGAAGGCGGCACGCAAGCCCGTTGAGTCTTTGCGCCAGTCGCGTGTGCCTTGCAGTTTCAGAACCGAGTTGAATCCAAATTGTTGCGAGACATCAATGCGTGTATCGCCCGGCTTGCCTTGCTTTGTGGTAATTACGAGCACACCTGCGGCAGCCTTTGAGCCATAGACTGCCGTTGCCGCCGGACCTTTGAGCACTTGAATATCCTCAATATCGTTCGGATTGATGTCCGCCAAGCGGCTGGATGGCTGGTCTTGTGCGCTTTGTGAAGCGCCCACCGTTGCATCTGTGATAGAGGTCAAGCCGCTATTGAATGATTCGTTACTGACAATGACGCCATCAATCACAATCAGCGGTTGCGTATTACCCTGCAGTGTGGTAATGCCGCGCAGGTTTAGACTAATGCCGCCGCCCGGCGCTCCCGTGTTTTGACGAATGGAAAGACCGGGCACTTTGCCGGCAAAGGCTTGGTCAAGTGTCTGTGCGGGCGCTGGAATGAGCTCTTTTGCGGTGATGGTTCCAATCGAGTTTGGCGCGCTCTCACGTCGAATGCCCGTAGCCAGACCTGTTACGACCACTTCCTCTGCTCGCAGAATATCTTCTTGCAGCTGAATGACCAAGTTATCGGTGCTTTGTGTCACCACCACCGTTTTTTCTTTGTAGCCCACGAGCTTAGCAACTATCGTCGCCGTCGACACCTTGAGTGAGAGACGAAACCGCCCCAGCGCATCGGTGATGGCACCGCCACCGGTTTCTTTGACGCGTACTGCGGCGCCCAAAAGCGGCTCTCCCGTGTTGGCATCCACTACTGTTCCCGAAATGTTCAGCTCCTGCGCCAGCGCACTACTGCATAAAGCAATAGCCACCAGCACCATACTTAGCGCGTATCGTGTTTTCATATTTGCTTTGGATGTTTGTTTGTTGCGTATTGTTGTTTGCTTATTTGCTAACAGCAGAGCAGATTGATGCCCTGCAACTCGCCTATGTTGTTCGTGCTTTCTTGATAAAGAAAAGTACTTCCTGTATGAAATGCCTGAAAAAAAGTATTTTCAGCGAAATTTGCAAATTTTCACAAATTTCCACTTCCAGTGAAAGTGTTTCTCGGAAGAACCTTGCGTTTGTTGCCGCTGTGGTTAGCATTCTACTTTTTTACAACATGCAAGCCCGACAAGAACATATCTGGCAAGTTCTTTGAGCCTGTATCATCTGCTCTTCTACACACCTTTCAAGTTCTCTACCTGAAAAGAACACATGACATCAGCGCATCAACAGGCAACCCGCAGCGCAGGCTTCTTTTGAGAAGTGTTTTGGAAAGTCTTGTGTCTTTGTAACAGCAGTTTCTGTTTTTTCAACTTCACTCAAACCATACTTTCATGCTTATTCTCCAGCGCTATTTTGTACTTGTCTTCATAATTGGACTTTTTGTCTCTACAGCTGAGTCGCAGGTCAATACTGAATCCTTGCTACGCAGCAACCGTCCCGGCTTTTCTATGCAGTCTGAACTTGGGTTCGGCTTCAATGCAGGGAATTCAGAGTTCTTCAGATGGCGAGTTGCCCTGCGTCTTGACTATCAGACGGATTTACTCTATGCTTTTGCAGTCGGCAATCTTGAGCAGGGCACCGCAAATGAACAGGTTTTTCTCAATCGTGGATTTGTACACCTGCGCAACATTTTTAATCTCGACACGCTTCTTCGCCCTGAGGTATTTGTGCAGCGTGAGTTCAACGAATTTATCTTGCTCAAGGAGCGCACGCTGGTGGGCGGCGGTCTGCGTTTGTACTTGCTGCATCCTCTGGCGAATGACTCTCTGATGTCACTTCAGCTTACGGCTGGCTTTGGTGTAATGTGGGAAAACGAAAAATTTACTGGGGACAACCCGGAAACCAAATTGCTGCGCTCTACCAACTACCTTGCCATGCTTTGGCGTATTACACCCAGCACATTGCTTCAACTTGTCGGATATTTTCAAATTGACGCTGCTCGATTGAGCGATTACCGCATTTTACTCGATAGTTCGCTTACCGTGGGCATCACCAATACGCTCTCGCTTTCACTTATCCTTCACTATCGATACGACAATGAACCTGTATCAGGTGTCAAGACTTTTGATATTGATCTTCGCAATGCAATTACCTTTTCGTTTTAGTGCATTTGTCTCTTGCACTGCATATACGTTCCATGCTCACGCCAATTTACCCAAGCCGTTCATCATCGCTTTCCACATTGCCACGCTTTGCTTGAACTCGCGCTGCGCTTGCTCCAACTTATGTTTTGCTTCCTCCAATTGATGTGCCAACGCTTCTCCTTTTTGTGCTTTCAGGGCTGCATATTGTTCCCGCAGATGTGACAGGCGTTCAGCCGTTGCATTGAAATGTGCTTTTGCCGATGCAATCGTTTGCGTAGCAAAAGAGGCTATTGCTGGAGACTTGCGTGAGAGCCTTTCCTTTAATCTCTTTTCTTGCAGTGCAATTCGCCGCTCTAAGATGCGTTCAGGGTTCATCCGATGCAGGTTCCAAGTTAAACCCACTTGCGAGAGTGCGTTAATTAGCCATTTCGTGGGGTCGTAGTCAAACCAGCGCACGCCATTGCGATAATCTCCGGGAAAAGCATGGTGAAAGTTGTGGTAGCCTTCACCGTAAGTCAGTAGTGCCGTCAGCCAGTTGTCACGTGCCGAAATTTTGTCCGAATACGGCTGTGTGCCAGCGTAGTGACAGAGCGAATTAATGAACCAAGTAAAGTGATGATTGAGCACGACTCTCAATGCACCTGCTACAAACAATCCGCCGAGGGCATCGCCCCAAGTTGCACCTAAGAGCATAGGCAGCCCAAAACACATGAAGGTTGCAATGCTGATGTAATGGTTATGCTGGAAGCGCAGCAAAGGGTCAGCCCACAAATCTTTGACCTTTGTGACATCGGCGCGCCAGGTTTTTGTAAATAGCCAGCCGACATGCGCAAACCAAAATCCTTTGTGAATCGCATAAGGGTCTTCTTCTCGGTCTTCATAGCGATGGTGAATGCGGTGGTCATAGCTCCAATCAATCACCGTGCCCTCGAAGGCTGCTGCGCCAAAGAAAACGAAGAACCACTTGACTGGTGCTGCCGCTTCATAACTGCGATGCGAAAATAGCCGATGATACCCTGCGGTGATAGACATGCCCGTTGCCCATAGGTAGAACACAGCCAGTGCAACCGTTGCCCAGTTAAAGCTGCCGCTCAATATCCAGTATGCGGTTCCAAAAATTGCTGCCAGTGTTGTCCCGACGATAAATGTGATGTTAATCCAATTGTACTGCTGCTGTGAGACTTGCATAAAGAGGTGTCGTTTTTTCAAGGTTTATAGATGAATGAAGTATTCTAAACTTAAAGATAGCGTAATTCCCTTGCTTATCAATACAGAACCGCAAGATTGTGTAATTAGTGCAGCATTATAATGTCGTGCTAAACCAGACCTATGACTCAAACCGATTGAGATAGGCATCAAAGTTATCAACCTGTCGTTCATAATGCTGCGCCATCAGCGGTGAAGAGATGATAAAGTCGGCACTGGCACGATTACATGCGATAGGAATGTTCCACACGACGGCAATACGCAGCAAGGCTTTCACATCAGGGTCATGTGGCTGTGGCTCGAGCGGGTCCCAGAAGAAAAGCATCATGTCAATCTCGTTTTCGGAGATTTTTGCGCCGATTTGCTGGTCACCGCCTAAGGGACCACTTTTGAGCTTGTGCACAGGTAATCCAATGCGTTGCTCTATCAAGTGTCCAGTTGTGCCTGTGGCGTAAAGAATATGTTGCGACAGCAAGCCGCGATTAAAATGCGCCCATTCCAAGAGGTCTTTCTTGCGGTTGTCGTGTGCTACCAGCGCAATTCGCTTTTGGGCGGGGAGCATCATGCGATTTACCGGTGCGTTCATCTTCATCACTTGCTACGAGTCGATATGCCAGTATGCCCAAAACCCCCAGTGTTGCGGTCTGTTTCAGACAAGGCACTGACCTCGACAAATGCAATGCGCTCGACCTTTGCAATGACCATCTGCGCAATTCGATCGCCATGCTGCACCTGAAACGGCACTCTGCCGTGGTTAATCAAAATCACTTTGATTTCGCCGCGATAATCTGCGTCAATTGTCGCTGGCGCATTTGCTAGTGAAACGGCGTGACGTAAAGCCAGTCCGCTGCGTGGGCGAAGTTGTGCTTCGTATCCTTCAGGCAGTTCTATTGCAAAACCAGTGGGAATCAATGCGGTGGTTTGCGGTTCTATAACGATTGGCGCATCAAGACAGGCAGAAATATCCACACCTGCAGCCTGAGCTGTGGCATAGTATGGAAGGACGGCGTGCATGTTGAGGCGCAGAAATTTAACGGTAACACTCAATTCCAGTTCGGGTTGGTGATAACTTTTGCTAAATCGAGATGGGCATCATTTGTGGTTGCTGCGTAGATGATTTCGCCCCACTTCCACACGACGATTTGATGCCCTTGCATGCTGCGAACCGTACGAAAGTTGCGGCCATCTGCGGAGATATATTCCATGATGTCATTTGGAATTGTCAGGCGACCGCGCATGTCTTGCTCATTGATGAAATAGACCGCCACTGTGGTTTTAGGCTCTCTTTTGAAGATGACTTCGCAGGCGTTGAGTGAGCTGAACGCCGTCAGACGTGCTGCCGAAAGTGTAAAGCCTTTGACATTTGGCACCACAGCTTGAATTCCTGCGGTTTTGGCAAAATAATTCTCTATGACTTGCGGATCGGAGGTATGCACATCGACTTTATCTTGCTTTGAGCTGAAATTTAGTGCCACAAGTTCACACAGGTTTGGAGCCGCGCTGTATGCTACGGTTCGTGATGTATCAAATAAGCCAGTTTCGCTTTGCGTGCGCACAAAGCCTGCAAAGATGAGCATTGCTAACACCGTAAAGGCTAATCCGGCGGCAAAAAAAGAATTGGCACGCCGATTGGTGTAGGGGTCAATGAATAGCCAGTTTGAAAGCAGCACATGCCATGGTTTAGAATCTGCCTTGGACTGAAACATAGCTTCGGTGGAGGACGCCATCTGTGAGAATTGACTTATGCTTGGGTTACCCATTGTCTGTCGTTTGATAGCATCAACCAAGCTCTGCGGCGCTTTTACCCGTTTCAGGCGGTTTTTAAGGATGGCTTTTGTGGCTTTTTCAGCTTCAAACTCGGCACGGCACGCTTCACAGATGCGGATATGCTCAAGAAATTCAGATAGCTTAGGCTCGCGAAGTTCGCCATCTACAGCGGCGCTCATCAAACTTAGGGACTCTTTGCAATCCATCTTACTGCATTGGTTTGCGTTGATAAACTCCCTGTTGAACTGCAGCTATAGGCGAATGTAGGACATTCTGCTCAACTCGCATATGGCTAATCGTCCAGCCAGTCGTCAGGGTTAATTTTGTAGCCGTGTTGCTTTGCATATTCCATTAGTTTTTCACGAAGAATCTTTCGACCGCGATGCAACCTTGAGCGCACGGTGCCAATTGGGCAGTCGACCATGTTGGCGATTTCTTCATATGTGAACCCTTCTATGTCGCAAAGCTGCACAACTTCTTTGAAATCTTCAGGTAGACTCTCTAACGCTCGTGCAACTTCGTCATCGAGCAACTCCCCAAACATCTTCTCTTGCATATCGTTTGAATCTAAAGAGCTGTGCTTAACGGAGTGGTAGAACTCTTTTATTTCATCGTAGTCTATTTTATCAGGCTCTTTGGATTCTTTGCGATACTTGTTGATGTAGCTGTTCTTTAGAATCCGAAACAGCCATGCCTTGCAGTTCGTTCCTTTCTCAAAAGAGTCAAAGAATCGATACGCCTTCATATAGGTTTCTTGCACAAGGTCATTAGCCTCTTCGGGGTCACCAGTCATGCGCAAGGCAAAGTTGTAGAGCGAATCAATATGCACCATGGCCTCTTTCTGAAAGTCCATTTGCTTTTCGATTTCTTCACGTGTCAGCTTTTCGGGTTCCCTGCGCCGCATTGCTTCGGTTTGCATCAGTTCCTCATCCGTGAGGGCTTCGACAACATTGAAATCCATGGGTTCTTCTTGCGCCACTGTATCTGCTGACCACGTCTGTAGCGCTTGCTCCCTCGAGCGTGAGATTTCCTTTTTTGCTTGTTCAGCTGGTTTAGATTGCGATGATTTCTTCGATGCCTTTGCTTTGCTCGACTTTGCCTTGGATGGGGCTTTGCTCTGCTTTTTGTCTGCCTTGATGGAAAGTATTAGCATGTAAAGTTTCCTTTCGACGGTTACGCCACACATAACTCAATGCGACTCTTTGACTTTTTGTTTCAGCACTTCATAGCTTTCTTCATACTCCACCCCTACAAGCTATGAAGTTTTGGCGAGAGTTACAACCTGAACTTTCTGTAATCGAATTTCTATCCTTTGTCGTTCCTTTTGCATCACTGATTAGAACCTGTCTTAATTGCTTCTCATTCGTGCTTTGGCGTTATGATGCGCTCTCCTTTGACAACTCCGATTCGTTCATCGGCTTCAAGTGAGAGGTAGCATTCATGTACTTGCACTTGACGCAATCCACGTACAGAGTTGCAAATCCATACTGCGTCTGCCGTTAGCAAATCATCTAAAAATAGAACTTGCTCTCGAGCGTATGGCTGGGTTTGCAGGAAATGCCTTCTATAAATTCCATCCAAGACGCCGCATGAGAGCGGGGATGTCAGGTATAACATGCCTTTCTTTATGATAACATTGCTTATTGCACCTTCGGTCAGCTCTCCACGTTCATTGAAAAACAACACATCTGTAAAGCCCTGCCTAACGGCTTTCTGATACAGTGCATCATAGAGCGGACGGTAGGTTGTTTTATGGCGATAAAATTTATTCTGCGATGATGTTTGTTCAGATGCCAATGCCACTTTGAACACGCCCTTCTCCTTTTGCTCATCGAGTTCGCTATACTCGCACTTTGACTCTCCCTCGGCATTAAGCCGAAGACGCACTCGGTAGTCTTTCTTGGGGTCAAAAAATTGGGTGAGCTGTATCAACTGCGCCTCAATTTCAGCTTGGTTGAATTCAAAATCGAAATAGTGTGCCGAATCAGCTAAGCGGGCAAGATGCTCGTTGAGAAAGAGGTAGTTACCACATTTGCCGCTCCAGCGCAAGGTTTCAAGTAGCTCAAATTGTGGGGCGGGTGCAGTAAAAAACTGTGCTTTCAGCTGGCACTCGTCAAATTCTTGCTTTGCATCTGAATCCCACACAATGCCACTGCCGATGCCGCACTCACCTTGCCCGTTCTGCAATATCACGGTACGAATCGCTACATTGAACACGGCTTCTTGATGCGGCGAAATAAAGCCGATTGCACCGGTGTAGATGCCACGCGGGTCTTGTTCCAATTGCCCAATAATTTGCATAGCACGAATTTTTGGCGCGCCAGTAATTGAGCCACACGGAAAGATGGCTTTGAAGAGTTCAAGGTAAGTTTTGCCTTCTTGCAGCTCGGCTTGAACCGTAGAAGTCATTTGCCAGAGGGTTTCATATCGCTCCACTTCAAAGAGGGCTGGTACAGACACGCTTGCAAATTTTGCCACGCGTCCCAAGTCGTTGCGAATAAGGTCGGTAATCATCAAGTTTTCGGCACGATTTTTTTCGTCGTGGCGCAGCGTTTGGGCAAGTCTATCATCTTCTTTTGTCGTCAGCCCGCGCCGCATCGTGCCTTTCATAGGCTTGCAAATGAGCTTTGAGCCTTTGCGTCGGAAGAAGAGTTCGGGTGAAAAAGATAGCACGGTCGCATCCGCTGTTTTCACGATTGCGCTGTATGGCACGCGCTGTTTGGCTTTTAGCCAGCGGTAGAGCGCCAACGCCGAGCCTTCGAGGCAAAAGCGCAGTTTTGTGGTAAAATTGATTTGATAGACATCACCGGCACGAATGTAGTCCTGAATGCACTCGATAGTTTTTGTGTAGTCCTGCTCTGTTGTTGCCAGTTGTATGTTGCTGATTTGAAAGTTTTCCACCGCTGGCGCCGTAACCCAGTGTTTAGCCTTGCCTCTTAGCTCGCCTCTGCCATGATAAAACACCAGCGGCGGTTCATAGACACCAAACCACATCAGCGGATACGGTAGCTTGTGCCTCAAGCTTTGCAAGCATGGCTCAAAGGCAAAGCCAGCTTCGTAGGTCAGGTATCCAGCTATGAAGTAGCCTTGCTTGAGAAAATGCTCCAGTTCAGCTAAAAGCGCTGGCACTTCATCCAAGCGATTGGTCGAAAGCCGCGCAACGGGTTGATGAAATAGGAATGAGCGAAAGTTTTCCTCATCAAAGCGTGCGGTTTCTAAGAGCACGCTATCGGTTGTGCAGTTTAGCGCTGCGTAAAACTCATCGGGTAGCGGAACGTAGCGTTCAGAGCTCACTGCGGAAAGTTGTAGTAAGGTGAAATCAGCACATAGACCAATACGCCCGTTACGGCTACATAGAGCCAGAGCGGCAGAGTCCAGCGAGCAATTTTTTTATGCTTGTCGAACTCGCCGCGCCAAGAACGAGCAATCGTAAAAAGCGCCAGTGGTAGGATAATTGCCGCCAGAATGATGTGAGAAATCAGCACAAAAAAGTAGAAGTAGCGAATAGCACCTTCGCCACCGAACTTTGTCGCCGGCGCCTGTGAGTGGTAAATCACATAGGAGATGAGAAAAATGCTCGAGAGCACAAACGTGCTCATCATCAATGTTTTATGCAGAGCGATATTTTTGCCGCGGATAGCAAAGTAAGCCACCACCAGCAAGACGGCGCAGGTGCCGTTGATAAACGCATGAAATTTCGGCAAGTAGGAGACATTGATGCCGCTCTCGATAGCAAGGACTTGCGGAAAAAAAATCAAAAATGCCACCAAGCTCACGACTACGATGGAGAGCGCATAGACAATCAATGCAAGTGTTTTTTCACTGGCTTGCTTCAAATCCAAAGTTGCCATTTTGGTCTTACTCCTTTCTAATTCTGTTGTGATTCAACTTTTGCTCTCTTGCGCGCTTCGGCTTCTTCAGCAAGGAACGGCTTAGCCAATTCACGCACTTGGGTCTTTAGGACGGAAATGCTTGCGTTGTCATTATGGCTGAAATAGCCGCGAATTTGGCCTTCTTGGTCAATGAGAATGAGCTTTGTGCTGTGTCCTGCAGGCAAATTTTCGGCGGGTAGCATAAATCCTTTTTCCGACAGTGCAATGACGCTGTCGATGGTGCCTCGCAAAAATCTCCAGCGCAAGTCTGTTATTCCGTTTGCGGCAGCATACTCACGCAAGACTTCGGGTGTATCGTATTGGGGGTCAACCGTTACAGATACAAACTGCACTCGCTGTGAAGAAGCGTAGAGCTTATAGAGTTCTGCCATTTGCTTTGTCATGATTGGGCATGCACCGGGACAGCGTGTAAAGAAAAAATCCCAAATGGTGATTTTGCCTTGCAAGTCTTTTTCGGTGAAGGTATTGCCATGCTGGTCTTGGAGCGAGAAGGCTGGCACTTTAGCAATGACGGGAATCTCTTGGCGTGAAAAATCTGCCTTCTGAATGGCAACTACTGCCACAAGGGTTATTACTACCACACTTACGGCAAAGAGGAAAATCGTGCGCTTACTACTCATGACTTTGATGCACAAAATTGAGATGTAAAGTTAGCAAATTTGTCGCAATTGTGCCACGCCTAACGATTCTCTTGTAAAAAAGCGAGCGGAAACATATATTTGGCGTTCATTTTTCAAGACAACTGTTCACTTTGAACCACACGAGCCATGGCAACAAAGAAAGGTAATCGCGTCGTTATCACCTTAGAATGCACCGAGGCACGCAAAGAGGGCAAAACACCTTCAAGATACACGACCGAGAAAAACAAGCGCAATGATACCGAGCGGCTTGAACTGATGAAATACAACCCTTACCTCAAACGCCGCACCCTTCACAAAGAGGTCAAGTAAAGGCTTTGGTCTTGCAAAAGCATTCTAAAACCGTGATATTCAAGGCGTAGCTCTCTACGCCTTTTGTCTTTAACTCATTCTTGTTGCTCACACTATATGCTTTGCTGGAATAGATTGCTACCTGTTTTGCTTTTTGCTTTTTTTCACTCCTCTCTTTTCGCTCAAGATGTTCAGCCGCCAATTAAGGCAGATAAACTGAGCTTTATTTCCAAGACAACATGCGGCGTTAATGTCTTCTTAGAAAAACATCCTCAAGCCGATGGGCGCGGGGTGATAGTTGTCATTCTTGATACTGGGGTGGACATGGGCATTGAGGGGTTGAAGCGGACTTCTCTTGGCACGCCCAAGGTGATTGATGTGCAAGATTTTTCGGGCGGTGGCGATGTGCCGCTTATCAAAGCCAAGGTTCAAATGCAAAACGGTCGCATGGAGTTAGTCGACACGGTGCATGCGCTTCGCTTGCAAGGCATTGAGTCTTTGCCCAAACCTGTGGACGGACTTTATTTCATCGGTGCTTTTGATGAATTGCGGCTGAAGAATAGTGAAGTATCAGACGTGGATGGTGATGGCAAATCGGAAACGGTGTTTGGCATTGTGGCTTACCGCACTCACGATGGTGCAGTTGCTTTTGTGGATTGTAATGCCAATGGCAATCTTGCCGATGAAAAACCGCTTCGCACCTACAAAGAGCATTTTGACACTTTCACTTTCACGCCCAAAGACACCACAAAACTGCCTGTCATGACCTGTGCGCTGAACATTTTTCTTGAGCGCAATCTTGTCGTGTTGCACTTTGATGATGGCGCGCATGGCTCGCATGTTGCTGGCATTGCCGCTGGCTACAACATTTATGCCACCCCACTACAGCCGGGCTACAACGGCATTGCGCCGGGCGCTGAACTTGTCAGCCTAAAAATCAGCGATGGGAAAATCGGGCAATTGAGCACCACAGGCAGCATGAAAAAGGCATATGACTATGCGGCACATCTGGCACGCACGCAGCCGAAGCCTGTGGTGGTAAATATGAGTTTCGGTGTTGCTTCCGAATTGGAAGGACATGCCGATATGGAAAAGTATTTGGATTCGCTTCTAGAAGTTACCCCAAATCTGTATGTGTGCGTCTCTAACGGCAACGAAGGACCGGGCATTTCATCGACGGGACTGCCTGCATCAGCGTCGCGAGTCATTTCTGTTGGCGCCCTGCTCAACCGCGACATTGCCTACGACGCCTACAGTTTAGACCAGAAGGAACATAGCATTTGGAATTTTAGCAGCCGTGGTGCAGAAACACCGAAGCCAGACCTTGTGGCGCCCGGCTCGGCATTTTCTACCGTGCCCAATCATTCCCAAATGCCGCTGATGAGCGGCACCAGCATGGCTTCTCCGCATGTCTCTGGCGCTATTGCTTTGCTGCTTAGTGCCTTGTTGCAAGAAGACCCAGAGGGTGTCAGAGCAGGTTTTTACTCGCAAAGGGTCATGAAACGCGCCTTACGTGCTTCCGCACGTCCACTGAGTCCTGTATTAGCTTACAACGAGCTCGATTACGGCGCGGGCTTACTTAATGTGCCACGTGCACTTGATGCTTTGCGCACCTATCGCAAGAGTGGCTTTGCCGAGCGAGCCATTGATTACACCATACGCGTTGCCTCTGCTGTTCATGGCACGGAATACGGCATGCCTGCAGCGTATCACCGTAGCACGGTCATTCCTGAAGCAGAGCTCTTTCAAGTTCTGCCAAAATTTCCTCCCAAGATGAGCCTAGCCGAACAGGAAAAATTTTTCCGAGTGCTTGAGCTGCGCTCGACGGCGCCATGGCTACGACTTCCCCAGAAAAATGTGCTGCTACGTGGCAATGCCGGCGCCACCATTCGTGTCATTTATGACCGCAAGCAACTTCGTGCTCCCGGTCTTTACCACGCTAAGGTGATTGCTACTTCAGCACAGCGCGCCTTTCAATCTTCTTTTCCCGAAGTGGAATTTGAGCTATACAATACGCTTATTGTGCCATACACCTTTGATAATGAAGGACTGATTACTTTGTCGCACCAAACTCTTAAACCCGGTGAAATTCGCCGTTACTTTTTTGCTGTGCCAAAAGGCGCTTCATCTTTTACGGTTAGTGTTCAGAAAGAAAAAGGATTTGATTGTGAGGTTTCTGGCGCAGTGGTTTCCCCAAAAGGCGCTGTGGTTACACCTATTCCGCTAATTCCTGATGGAGAAAATGAATCCAGCGTCAGTGTGGTGCGGCAGTTAGAACCCGGTGTTTATGAGGTGGTCGTGCAAGCGGAAAGTAGCGCCAAAGCAACTTCACGCTTTAGCTTGGAAGTGATGATTGAGCGTATTGGCTTCGACATCAAGACGCTTACGCCCTCGCTTCTGCAAGCTACGGTGACCAACTCCAACACCAGCATGGCACGCGGCAGCGTAAGCGCCAGAATCGGCTGCTATAGCCGCACCCTCATTGATACGCTTTATGCTGGAAAAATCTACCGCTTGCCCATTATGCTCCTTGAGCAAGATGCCTCGCTGACCATGCGCGTTTCTATGAGCAAAGAAGACTACAACAAAAATACCGACATTGCCTTGATGATTGTCGACAGCGCTGGCAGAAAACTTGCTTCGCTTTCCGTAGATGCCGCCGATGAATCCTTGCGTCTCATCAATCCTTACGACAAGCCTGCACAAGTCTTTTTTGAAATTCACTATGGCTTTGCCTACGATACGCCCAATAATTTTGCACGTCTGATTATTTCAGAAATTCATGGGATTCAGCCCATTTTCCTCGAGACCAACGTGAATGCTGCCGTTGAACTGACACCATTTATTCCTCTGAACTTCGAGTGGCGTATTCCTGCTTTGCCCAGCTTACCTGCTGGCTATCTCTACTGCGGCGATATGCGTTTTGAAGATTTATTCAACCGCTTGCAGTCTATCCAGCCCTTCACTTTGCCAGCCACACCATAGGCTTATGTCAAGGTGCCTTTCGTTGAGGCAATGTGGTCAGAGGATACCTTCACAGCATGGCGCAGTGCCACGGCAAAGGCTTTGAAGAGTGCTTCGATTTTGTGATGCGTGTTTTTGCCGTAGAGGATTTCCAGATGGATGTTAGCTTTGAGATGTTCTGCCAGCGAGAAGAAAAAGTGCTCTACCATTTCGGTTGCCATGTCGCTGATTTTGGCGCGTGAAAATTGTGCGCGAAAGACAAGGTAACTTCTGCCGCTTAAATCTACGACGGCACGCGCAAGTGTCTCATCCATCGGAATATAGGCATAGCCATAGCGCTCAATGCCAACCTTATCGCCGAGTGCTTCTGCCAGTGCATGCCCGAGTGCAATCGCCACATCTTCTACGCTATGGTGGTCGTCGATGTGCAGGTCGCCTCTGCAAGAAAGCTGCAAGTCAATGCGTGAGTGTTTGGAAAAAAGTTCGAGCATATGGTTGAGAAAGTTAATGCCTGTTTGGACGTCGTAGTGCCCTTCGCCATCGAGATTGAGCGAAACCGTAATGTCAGTCTCCTTTGTCTTGCGTGTGTAGGTTGCCTTGCGTGGCAGTCTTTCTTGATGTGGGACTTTGCCATTGCGTGAGCGTGTCGATGCTTTGCGCGTAAGGTCTTGTGATGCTTTCATGGCTAAGCAGATTCGTGATGCGAGTCTAAAACTTTTTGCTTTTGGTCTAAAATTGTGCGTATGGCTTGAGCCAAATCGCTGAAGCGGACGATGTGTTCGTGTTTCGGTCGTGCAGCGACGGTTGCGGCGGCAAGTAGCAGTGCATTTTTCACTTCTCCGCCTGATGCACCAAGTGAAAGTTCAGCAAGTTTTTCAAAATCTAAATCTGGCTCAATCGGCAATTGTGGCGGCAGATGCACGCGCCAAATTTCTTTTAGCTGCGCTTTTGCAGGCAGACGAAATTTAATGTGGGCAATCATTCGGCGTAGAAATGCTTTATCGTAATTGCTTACCAAGTTGGACGCAAAAATGACCAGCCCGTTAAAGCGGTCCAGCTCAATGAGCGTGGTGCTTCGTGTGAGATTGACACTATGGTCTGTCGATTGTGTGATAGTGGTCAGACGCTTTCCCAAAATGGAATCGGCTTCATCGAAAAAGAGTACGGCGCCTGTGCTTGCGGCTTTGGCAAAGGCGGCTTTGATATTTTTCGGTGTCTCACCCACATATTTTGACTCTAACTCGGCGTAGCTTACCATCAAAATCTCTTTGCCTAAGGCATTTGCAATGGCTTCAGCCGCCAGTGTTTTGCCTGTGCCGGGCGGACCGTAAAAATTCAGCGCCACCTTGCGCCCTGTTCGGTCTATGGATTGCAAATTCCATGTCTCATAAATCAGGCGTTGCTGTTCGATTAACGCCAGCACATCTTGCAAGGCTTTTTGTGTCTCACTATCCAAGATGAGCCGATCGAGCGAATAGAGCGGTTTTTGGGGCACGAAGTTTTCGAGACGTTTGCGAATGTCGTTGTCAGGAAGATGCGTGGCGCTATTGCGTTGTGCCGCATTTTTTTCAGCCAGTCCGCTTTGCTCTAAGCGCGCTTTGTGCGGGTTAAAATTGAAGGTCATTTCAGGTCGATGCAAATGCGTGCTGAATTTGAACTTGTTTATCACTTTGCGCAGTTCAGCCACAAATGCATTGGTCAGTGCACTTTCCAATTCGCGCGCCGAATCTTTGCCCTCGGCAGCACACATTGGACAATACAGCATGGGCAACCCCTCAAACCTCGCATTCAGCTCGGGCACCTGCTTGACACCACGATACGAGAGCACTAAAGGGACCTTATGAATTGGACAAATTTCTGCCGACATTCGTTACTGCAAGGTTTCTTTCTCACATAAGCTATGCTCGCACAGGCTATGTGCGTTCAAGCTTGCTTTTGAGCACCTTCAATTTGCAATTCAGTATGCGAAAATTCTAACACCTTTTGCAGCTTGTTTATTTAATCAGCATCATTTTTTTCGTTTGAACAAAACTGCCAGCTTGCAATCGGTAGAAATAGACACCACTTGCCAGACCATCAGCATTGAAGGGCACACTGTATTGCCCTGCCGCTTGACGCTCATTAACTAAGGTTTGCACTTCGCGTCCGAGCACATCATAGATTTTTAGGCTGACCGTGGCGCTCTGTGGCAATTGATAGCGAATGGTGGTCGTCGGGTTGAATGGGTTTGGATAGTTCTGCTCCAACACGAAGGTTTTGGGTACGGGTTGTTCTTCTGCTGGTGTGGAAAGCGGATTTTGGATGACCACTGCATCTGGCGTCGTCGAAAGCGTGAAGATGGCTGTGCCAAATGGCGGTAGCGTTACTGACACCGCATTCAGGTCAGAGCCACGCACTTGGCGGCGTGTGTTGTCGTAAAGATTGTTGAGAAAGTAGTTTGCGTTGTCTTGAATACCGCCTGTAAAGCTCACCAGACCGGGTGCGCGCAAATCGAAGGTGGCAGTCTGTGTTTGGTCAGAGAAATTCACGACGGTGATGGCATTTTGATTTTCAAAGGGTCGTGTAAAGGCATAGATGAAATTGTTGGTTGAAGTGAGGCGCTGAAGGTTCTGCGTCCAGAATGCTGGAAACTGTGCGCGAATGTGCGCCAGCCGTTGATAGTGCGGCATGAGTAACGCTCGCCCCGGATGATTCCAGTTGATGATGCCACGACGGCGCACATTCAGGTCAGGTTCGCCCAAGTTGGTTGCTGTGGTCGGAAATCCTGCACCGACTTCTTGACCAGTGTAAAGCAGCGGATGCCCGGGCGCTGTGAAGATGACGCTTGCCATTGCCATCGTGCGACGGTATGCGGTCAGCGTGTCAGCAGTGCGGTATAGAAACGCAATGCGGTCTTCGTCTTTATTTTCCAAGAAACGCATGTAGTAAGAGTTCGGTCCGGGATAGTAGCCGCCGTTGAAGAGTTCATTGTGCAGCGTGTTCATCGCTTGCGGCGTGAAGTTAAAGCCTCGAATGACGCCGCCGTAAAGTTTCCAGTCGTAGCCTGCATCGGCGCCGCCGCGCAGGCCGCCAGATTGATGGTCTGCGAAAATGCTCTCGCTGCCAATGCCTGTTCCATCCGCTTCTGCCAGCAAGTAAATATCTGCTTTGATGCGTTTTAATTCTCGCCGCAGAAATTCATCGAAATTGGCTCGACCGTTGCGTCGGTGCGGTCCCCAATAGACATCAAAACGGAAGCCATCGAGGTCAAATTCTTTGAGCCAATGTTTGTAGACCTCAAGCATGGCATGACGGGCATCCAAATCGCTCCACTCAAAATTGAGCAGGGCTTGACTAAAGCCGCCGTAGAAGACAAACCCTGCCGCATCGGTGCCCCAGCCTAATCCATTGGTGTTTGTTGCTGGTCCTGATGTCGGAATGGTACGTTGATACCATGCAAAATGTGGGGAACGTCGTCCTAAGGTGCGTGCGCTGACTGCCCAAGGATGGTTGCGTCCTGTATGGTTTGGTGTCACATCCAAGATGACCTTCAAGCCCAGACGATGCGCTTCATTTACAAAATCCTTGAAATCCTGCCGTGTGCCATATGTTGAGACCACGGAGTAAAAATCCACGATGTTGTAGCCGATGCCGATGTTGTTGTCAATGCGGTCGTTATCGGTTTTCATCACAGGCATTATCCAAACGGTATTGAAGCCCATGTCTCGGATGTATTCCAATCCACCGGGCGATTTGCCGCGAGCAATCAGGTCGCGCAAGATGCCTGAATTTTGATTTGATGCCGCTTTTGGGAACAGGAGATATAGCCGCATTTGGCGCACCCAATCTGGTGCGGTTTCATAGCTTGGCACGATGACTTCGCCACTTGCACGCACGGTGAAGTATTGCCGCACGGTATCGGCATTGCCGTCTGTATCGCGTGCAATGAGCAGGAAGGGATAATCGCCCGGACGCGTCGGTCTTGTGATGGTGATGCTCTCACCTGTTCGTCCTGATAGACCTAAGGGCACGCCGTCTACATCGCGCCATGTAAATGTCAGTGCCTGACCTTGTGGGTCTGTGCTCGCACTTGCCGACAGCGTGATTGCGTTTCCTGATACGCTCACCGTTGCCACTGCCACAGGCGCTTGCGGCACAAACTTGGTGATGATGACGCTATCGGTGAAGGTCTCGCTCCCTACGGTAGCACTGACACGAATCACATTGCGCCCATTTTGCAAGGGCACCACTCTATCAAACCCATCAGACACGACCGCTTGTGTGAGGCTTGCGGCGCCATTGACACTAATTTGCACCGCGGAAATGCGACTGTCACTGACAAATCCACCGACATTGAACGAATCTTTGCGCGTAACAAAGCTTGGTGTTTCAATCTGAATGGGTCTGGCTCGCACCTCAAATTGAATGGAGTCCGCTCGTGTGACGCCATTTGAACCTGTTACGGAAATGCGAAACGTGTGTATGCCATCTGGCACATTGCTGGGCGGCTGATATGAAAAAATTCCTGTTGTAGCGTTGTAGAACGAGGTTGGGTTTGCAATTGGCGCCCCATCAAGGCTTGCCGAAAGTGAGCTTATGGCGACATTTTGCACACGAAAAATGCCTGCACTGAGCGTCGGACGTGCCGTTCGCACCATAAAGCGTTCGCCAAATGGCAAGGAGCCACTGACATGCGGGAAGACTGCCACTTGAAAGAGCGTGAGCGGTTCAACGGTCAGAATGGAGTTATCATTGTCTGCTGGGTTGTAGCGCCGATTCAGTGGGTCTGTGCGCCAGCCTGCAACCACACCGTTTTCATTGATTTTATACTGATACGTGCCCAGTGGCAAACGAATCGTTTTTTCCCACAGTCCCGTTGCCGTATTGAAATCACCTTGTGACGGTGTGCCTGATGCGATATTGCCGTTGGTATTGGGTCCCCAGTTGTTGAACTCTCCGGGAAAATGCACGCGCATCGGGGCTGGCGAGCTAAGAGATTGATAGCGGAAAAGAAGGCTTACCGAGTCTTGAGCGGTTGCTACGGCGACCCACATGAGCAGCATGCAAAGCAGTATGCCAGAAGAAGGTGTCCAGCGCATAGTTATTGGAAGATTTTTTACAGATAATAAGACTTGTTGCTTGAACAGCGGAGTCTTTCTCCACCAAATGTACTTAACCCAACATGCTACGTTTTTTAAGATACGCCAGCAGGGCGACATCAAAAGGTTGTGAGGTCTGAATCGTTGCATAGTCAATTGAGCTATCGGTCAAGTGTTGTTTTAAGATGCGCTCTCGTGCCTCAAAGGCAGTTTTGTAGGCAGTTTGCAGTTGGCGAGGACTGGTAATGAGGCGCTCACCAGTCTCAAGGTCAATCATTTCGGCATCGCTATCGAAGCTGAGGTCTCGTTCTTTCGGGTCAAGGATATGGAAGGCGATGACTTCGTTGCGTCGGTGTCGGAAATGTTTGAGTGCGGCGATGAGCTTTTCGGGCTCATCCCAAAAATCGCTTAGCACGACCATAAAGCTGCGTTTTTCCAAATACTCGGCAAACTTTTTCAGTGCTGCTGCGGTGTTGGTGCTCCGACCGCGTGTTTGCTGTGTTGCTTGGCTGGTCTGATGCAAGGTTTTCAAAATCAAATTTTGGTGCGAGGGCTTCAAGCTGGGTGGCAGAAAGGTTTGCAAGGTATCGCTGTAGGTGGTTAGGCTGACGGCATCACGCTGACCGGTCATAAATAGGGTTAGTGCCGCCGCCAAATAGCTGGCATACTCGATTTTTGGCAGAAGGTTTTTGGATGATGAAAACGACATAGAGCTTGAGACGTCGAGCAAAATGTAGCAGCGTAGGTTGGTTTCTTCTTCATATTGCTTGATGTAATACTTGCCCGTTCTGCCATAGACTCGCCAGTCAATATGGCGCGTTTCATCGCCGAAGGTGTATTGGCGATGCTCTGCAAATTCGACGCTAAAGCCGTGATAAGGACTTTTGTGCAGTCCTGTGATAAAGCCTTCAACAATCATTTTTGCCTTTAGCTCAATAGTGCTTAGGCGCGAGACCACAGCAGGCTGCAAGTATTTGCGATACTCTTCCAAGTGCGTGCGCTATTTGATGACAATTTCACGAGGCATTTGTGCCCAGAGTTTGAAGTTTGCATTCAGCATGTTTTCCAAATAATGGATTTGGCGTTTAGCGCTTTCTATGAGATCATTCTGCCCCAAAATTTCTGCCCATATTTCATTTTTTATATCGCTCTTAAGTTGGCGGTAGAGTTTTGCTAAAGCCTCTTCTTCATCATCGTCTTCGCCAAATAGTGTATCAAAAAATGTCGTGCGTTTTGGATACTCAACCAGCTCAACCCGTGAATTTGGGTCAATCTTCGCCAGCTCTTTTGCCACCGCCACAGCGCGATTAAACCCACCCAGTTCATCGACTAAACCAATTGCTTTTGCCGCCTGACCAATCCACACATGCCCTTGTGCAATGGAGTCGACTTGCTCGGGTTTCATTTTGCGTCCTTCGGCAACATGAGCAAGAAAACGCTGATAGCCTTCGCCAATGAGCGCATCTATTTTTTGGTAGGCTTCAGGCGAGAGCTTATCAAACAGATTGAAGGCATCTGCAAATTTGCCACGCAGTAGGACTTCGCGCTTTAGCCCAATTTCATTTTGCAGTTTTTTCAGGTTAGGCTTGGTAGCAAAAATGCCAATAGAGCCAGTAATGGTGAGCGGATGCGCCAAAATTTTCTCTACATCGGTCGATACCCAGTAGCCTCCTGATGCCGCAACGCCTGACATGGACGCCACCACCGGCTTTTTTGCTCTTGCTTTGACAATAGCTTGCGACATTTTCTCTGACGCTGATGCAGAGCCGCCTGGGCTATCGACACGCAAAATTACCGCCTTTATGGTTTCATCTTTTTCTATTTGCTCTAAGGCTTTGGTGATTTCTTTATCGCCCACATTATCGTTGCCATCGGGGCGCGGTGCGCTTTTCCCATCAATAATTCCGCCCTGAATATAGACGACGGCTATTTTTTCACCTTTTTGCTCTTCTTTTGCTGCTTCATATTGAGACAGTGCGCAAAACACTTCTTTATCGCTCTTTGCTGCAAAGCGTGCCTTGAGTTGTTCTTTGAGGTCGTTCATGTACGCCACGCTATCTGCCAGCTTGAAGTCGACACACTGCTTTTCAGAAAAGTAGGCAACTTCATTGATCAGTTGCCTGACCTCTGTTTCAGAGAGATTTCGCCCCTTGCAAATGGCTTCAATATAGGCCTTGTCGAAGGCATCGAGCAAGGCTTCGTCTTGCTCTCGGTCGGCTTCGCTTTGGCTATCGCGTGTGAGTGGTTCGACGGCGCTTTTGTATTTGCCACGGCGAATGGCTTCAACTTCAATTCCAATCTTTTCGAGCGTGGTCTTGAAATACAGGCTCTCAAAACTTAGCCCATCAATGAGGTAAAAGCTATAGGGCTCAACATAGATTTTACTGCATGCCGTTGCCATGTAGTATTCTTTATCGCCTCCGCCATTCAGATACGCCCATACTTCTTTTCCTGATTTGCGCACTTCTTCAACGGCTTCTCGCAATTCTGCGAGCTTGGAAAATGCCGCCGACAGGTTTGAAATCTCCATGACGATGAGCTTTACTCGATTATCCTCTTTTGCGCGGTTCAATGCCCGCAAGACACTTTGAAACGTGAGCGCTGGACGCTGACCAGCAAAGGGTGGGGCATCAATAAACACTCGCTCGGGCAAATCACCGCGGAGCGATATGACAAGCACCGCTTCTTTTGGAATTGTGCTCTTGGGCTGAAAAGCACGAATGAGGGTTAGTAATCCCACCAGACCCAGTAAGACCAAGAAAATGATGAGAAACCGACGCGTTCCTCGCTTTGACTTTTGTTCTGACATGTTTTTCTCAAGTTAGAGTTGAACAATCCACTACAAAAATTTTTCAGTTGTATCAGTTTTTTTCATGCTTGCAGGCTGACCTTTGCTGGTCGACTGGTCTCATAGAGCAAGCAACTGACATAGTGTGTTGGGTTTGCGGGTATTGGCTGTAACTGCGGCATCAACTGTTTGCACATTTCCTCTGCTTTGGGGCATCTTGGATGAAAGCCGCAACCGCTTGGCACATTTGCTGGACTTGGAATATCGCCTGTGAGCACAATTCGCTTGCGCTTGAGTTTAGGATTAGGAACAGGTACCGCCGAGAGCAAGGCTTCCGTGTAAGGATGCTGCGGCGACTGATAGAGTGCCTCACACGATGCAATTTCAACTATCTTGCCCAGATACATCACCGCTACTCGGTCAGAAATATGCTCCACGACGGATAGGTCATGCGCAATGAACAAATATGTCAAGCCCAGTGCTTTCTGCAAATCTTGCAAGAGATTGATGATTTGCGATTGAATCGAGACATCAAGTGCCGAAACGGGTTCATCGCAAATGATAAACTTTGGCTCTACGGCTAAGGCTCGTGCAATCCCTAAGCGCTGACGCTGCCCACCTGAAAACTCATGCGGATACCGATTCAGATACTGTGCGCTCAATCCTACTTGCTCTAAAAGCTCTGCGGCTCTTTTTTCTGCGGCTCTGCCTTCTGCCAACCTATGCACTTCTAAGACTTCGCGTAGCATTTGTCCTACGGTCAGACGCGGATTTAGCGAACTAAAAGGGTCTTGAAAAATAATTTGCATGTCCTTGCGCACTGCACGCAGTTCATGCGAATTCATGGCACGGATGTTTTTTCCCTCAAAAAAAATCTCACCGTCGGTTGGCTCAATCAACCTTAGCAAGCTACGCCCTATGGTCGTTTTGCCGCATCCTGATTCGCCAACCAATCCCAGCGTCTCTCCACGCCGAATTGTAAAAGAGACATCATCGACGGCTTTGACATAGCCGACCGTTTTAGAAAAAATGCCCTTGCGAATTGGAAAGTATGTTTTCAGATGCCTAACGACCAGTAAATCGTCCGTCTGTTGTCCTTGCCACTTTGTTGAAGACATCCTCTGCTTTTGCAGTTAGGTTACCCTCAATATAGCAGTTCTGCGTTTTTTGTGGGGCGGCTTTGTGCTGGGGCGCTGAACGCCAAGTGTGGGACAGTCGCGATTGTGTGCGTCTTCATTCGAGGCCCTTTCGAGTATGGTATCTGCGCTGGCACCGCTTGGTGTGCAGTTTTCCCGGAGGATTTCGTGCAACCCCGTTCGCCGATGAATCAAGCGGCAGGCGCTCAACTCATGCCGCGAGGCGAACTGAACATCATCTCTGTTTTTCTTGGTGTATCCACCACTTTGCTGCCTATGCGCACGCTTAGCACGAATTGTCCCTCTTCCTCGCTGACAGACGAGACTCCTACAATATCCGTTATGCCATGCTCCATGAGCAGAGCGGCAACTCGGTTTTGTTTGAGTACATCAGTCAAGTTGAAACGCAATGCGGCTGGACGGATTTCTCCGCCGCACAGGCGAAAGGCTGGAAGAAAGTCAATATGCTCGACACTTTTGGCAATAGCTTGCAAGACTTTCCTTTCGCCACGACTCGTATTGAGGTAAATCTGCCATAACTTGTGCGGCACACTCTGCCAAAAACTTCCCGATATGATTGAGATTTTGCCAGCGCGCTCAATTACGGCATAATGATGCTCCGAATTGATAATCAGCTCGGAGATATGTAGCGGTAAGACACAAAACAGTGTTTGCCCCAGTGGCTGAACATGGAAAAATTTTAGCTCGAACCACTTGTCGTGAATGACCAAATGAGGCTTTTGAATTACGCTATCGCGCTTGGTAATGGCTTCAAGAAAAAGGTTACATGCTTTTTCTGAAACTACAATATCAGCTTTTGCAGAAACATGCTTTGCAACCGCTTTTGCCGCTGTTCCTACCGTTGAAATCGCTGAGGCAATCCCCCGTATCCAAGTTCCCAAACCCATCGCATCCTCCTTACTGCTTTCAAAAGTTTGCAGCAGAAGCAATCTAAGTTTCTTTGCTTTTTTCTGTAATACACGGCTGGTGTGCACACAGCCGTTTTGGACGAAAGTATGAGAATGTGTTAAAGGGTTATGGATTTTGCAAGTTTTTATTGAGCCGCGACCTGCCCAATTTAGTGCAGCATACTGGGCACAGATTTCATGGGGTTTTGTGCAGTAGGGCTTCGGCAATTTTGTAGGGCGATTCGTGTTGGATGACTCGCTTGCGCAGTTCCTCTATGCGCTGGGCTGTCCAGAAGGTTTGTCGCCATTTTTCTTCGACCACGCTTTGCACAAAATTTTGTTGCCGCTCTCGGCGCCGTTCCACGAGGCGTGAGTCCGTTTCCAGAAAGGCTCGGTGAGCATTGATGGCTTGTAGTAACTCCGCAATGCCTTGACCTATTGTGGCTACGGTTTTGACGACCCTTGGCAACCACGACTGCGCCGAATGTTGGCGTAGCTCCAAGCTGGCTGACAGGGCTTGCACGGCTTTGTCGGCGTCTTGGCGGTCCGCTTTATTCATGACAAAGACATCGGCGATTTCCATCAAGCCTGCTTTCATTGCCTGAATGGCATCGCCCGATTCTGGGACTAAGGCAACCACCGTGGTGTCAGCAGCATGCACCACATCGAGTTCGGATTGTCCTACACCGACGGTTTCGAAAATGATGGTTGTGTATCCAGCGGCATCGAGCACGTCGGCGACTTCTGTGGCTTTTTTTGCCAAGCCGCCCAAACTGCCGCGTGTTGCCATAGAGCGAATAAAGACGCCTTCATCGAGCATCACGTCGCTCATTCGAACCCTATCTCCCAACAGCGCGCCACCGGTAAAGGGACTGGTGGGGTCGACGGCAACAATTGCGACTTTTTCACCAGCCAGTCGCAGTTGGCGCGTGAGCTTGTTGGTAATGGTGCTTTTGCCTGCACCCGGCGGACCAGTAATGCCAATGCGGTAAGCTCGTCCTACATTGGCGTAAAGTTCCGAGAGAATAGATTCTGCCGCCGCATCACTATTTTCAATGCGTGTCAGCAACCGTGCAAGTGCACGCTTATCACCTTGTAAAATTCTCTCGGCAAGAGAATGCGATACAGAGAGTTCGCTCATTGACGCCGTGCTTGAAGTTTTAGATGTGGTGCGAAAATATCGTTTTGTCCTATCAACAGATAAACCTTAGGCAAAATTTTTTTACACTATCCTATGACCACTCTTTTATCTGGCTCACTTCACACTTCAATAGCTGTGCGATACAGCCTCATCATTGTTTTTGTCTCTCTTGCTGTTTTTGTGCCGTTTCTTGGCGCCGTGCATCTATTTGATTGGGATGAAATCAATTTCGCCGAATCTGCCCGTGAAATGCTCGTTACAGGCAATTACACACGCGTGCAAATCAATTTTGAGCCTTTTTGGGAGAAACCGCCACTTTTTATCTGGCTACAAGCCCTTTCTATGCATCTCTTTGGCGTCAATGAATTTGCGGCTCGCCTGCCGAATGCGCTTTGCGGCACTATCACGCTGCTTGTGCTTTTCTTCATCGGGCGGCGGCTCTACGATGAACGATTTGGTCTTTTTTGGGCGATGGCTTACTTCGGCTCTTTCCTGCCTCATTTCTACTTCAAGACCGCTATTATCGACCCTGTGTTTAATCTCTTCATTTTTCTTGGGGTGTACTTTTTCTTTCTTGCCTCAACACTTTCTGAAGTTCCAGAACATGGGCAACGGCGGTGGTATCTTGTTCTCTCTGGAGCATTCATCGGTCTTGGTATTATGACCAAGGGTCCTGTTGCGCTTCTTGTCTCGGGGCTGTCGGGCATTATCTACACGCTTATTTCTTTCTACCGCTTCAGGCGATGGGTGCTGACGATAACAGATGCGCTCCTGTTTGGCTTTGTTGCACTTTTGGTCTCTTCGTTATGGTATGGCTTAGAGACGCTCCAACATGGCTGGTGGTTTCTTTGGTCGTTTATCAGCTATCAAATTGGGCTTTTTCGTGAGCCTGTAGCTGGGCATGGTCAGCCGTTTTACTATCACTTTTTGGTGCTATTGTTCGGGGTTTTTCCGGCTTCGTTCATTGCGTTGCCAGCGTTTCGTCGTGCCGCCGCCGAGCGCGATACGCCTTCTTCTTTTGCGCTCTTGATGATAATCCTTTTCGGCGTGGTGCTCACGATTTTTTCCATCTCGACGACGAAGATTGCGCATTACTCTTCGCTGTGCTACTTCCCACTGACCTTCCTTGCGGCACATCGGATTCACCAAGTTCTTTCAGGCAAAGCTGTGTGGCGTGCTTCAGCCAGTGTGGCATGTGCCGCCTTCGGCGGACTTATTGCACTCTTGCTCATGCTCTTTCCGATTATTGTTTCTCACCCGTCTTTGATTTTGCCTTTTATTACGGATGAATTAGTCAAAGCGGTTTTGCAATCGCCCGTTACATGGAGCGGTTACGAATGGCTCATTGGTGCATCTTACTTTGTGCTGATGATGGTCAGTGTGTGGTTGCTATGGCAAAAAAAATTCGCGTTTGGCTTTAGCACATTATTTCTTTCCAGTGCGCTTACGCTGCATCTTTTTACGCTCTTTATTGCTCCTAAGGTCGAGGCTTATACACAAGCTGAACCGATTCGATTCTATCAGTCCCTGCAAGATGAAGACTGCTACATTGTGACGGGTTACAAGAGCTATGCACCGTATTTTTATGCGCGCTTTCGTCCGCATCAAAGCCCCAGCACACTTGACCATGAGTGGTTAGCCACAGGTCCCATTACTAAGCCTGCTTATTTTGTTGCTAAACTTGATGGGGCAAAATGGTATGAGCAATTTCCGGAACTCAAAGTCATCAAGCGCAGTGGCGGCTATGTGTTCTTCAAGCGTGAGGTGCCTGCTCTACCGTGATGCTATGCAAGGTCGGCAACCTTCTTGCAAGCGGGGCATACACTAATTTTTTCCCCAAGTCAGATTGGCTATATTTGCGGTTCTATCTTCTTGATTTTTAGCATTTGTCTTAAATGACCTATCGCACACACTTTTGCGGCGCACTTCGCCGTGAGCATATCTCTACGGAGGTCAAACTTGCTGGCTGGATTCACCGCAAGCGTGACCATGGCGGGTTAATTTTTGTGGATTTGCGCGACCACACGGGTATTTGTCAGCTCGTCTTTGAGCCTCATCATGCCGATATTTTTCATCAGATTGAGCATTTGCGTGTGGAGTCCGTCATCACGGTTCAAGGCAAGGTTGTGCCGCGCGCTGAAGACACCATCAACGAGCATTTGCCTACGGGCGAAATTGAGGTGCGTGTCCATGCCATGAGCATTGAAAATGCCGCCGCACCCATGCCCTTTCCTATTGCCGATGCAACGCCAACCGCTGAAGACCTGCGCCTTAAATATCGTTTCCTTGACTTGCGCCATGAGCATTTGCATGAAAATATCTTGTATCGCTCACGCATGATTTTTGAGATTCGCAAATACCTTGTGGGCTTAGGTTTCAATGAAATTCAAACCCCGATTCTGACTTGCAGTTCTCCTGAAGGCGCACGCGATTACCTTGTGCCCAGCCGCTTGCATCCGGGCAAGTTCTATGCCTTGCCTCAAGCACCGCAGCAGTTCAAACAGCTCTTGATGGTTGCCGGCTTTGACAAATACTTCCAGATTGCGCCATGCTTTCGCGATGAAGATGCACGCGCCGACAGAAGCCCCGGCGAATTTTACCAGCTTGATATGGAAATGGCGTTCATCACGCAAGATGAACTCTTTGAGGTGCTGGAAGGGCTGTTTGCACATCTTACCAAAACGCTTTCTCGCAAGCGTATCATGCAACTTCCCTTCCCACGCATCAAATACCTTGACGCTATGAACCGCTATGGCTCTGACAAACCAGACTTGCGCATTCCCTTAGTAATTGAAGATGTCACAGACATTTTCGTAGGCTCCTCCTTCAAAGTCTTTGCGCAAAACACAAGTAAAGGTCGGTGCATCAAGGCGATAGTCTTGAAAGGTAAAGCCAACGAGCCACGGCTGTTTTATGACAAAGCTGAAGACTATGCCAAAACCGAACTTGGTTTGCCCGGTCTGGCTTACATTCGTTACCGCGAAACCGAAGTGCAAAGCCCTATTTACAAGTTTCTCTCCGATACGGAAAAAGAGCGTCTTAAAACTCGCCTTGCTCTTGAGACGGGCGATGTGGTCTTTTTTGCGGCTGGCACATGGGAGAAAACCTGCAAAGCTATGGGCGCTCTGCGCAATTATTTCGGCAAAAATTATGTGCTCGACAAAGATTTGCTGGCTTTCTGCTGGATTGTGGATTTTCCCATGTTTGAATACAACGAGGAGCAAAAGAAAATTGACTTTTCTCACAATCCCTTTTCCATGCCACAAGGCGGCTTAGAGGCACTGCTTAGCAAAGACCCTCTGGAGATTTTCGCTTATCAATACGACATTGTCTGCAATGGCATTGAGCTCTCAAGCGGCGCCATTCGCAATCACAAGCCTGAAATTATGTACAAAGCGTTCGAGATAGCTGGCTACACGAAAGAAGAAGTTGATGCAAGGTTCGGGCACATGATTCGTGCATTTCAACATGGCGCGCCACCGCACGGCGGCATTGCACCGGGTATTGACCGCATGGTCATGCTCTACCGTGATGAGCACAACATTCGAGAAGTCATCGCTTTCCCGCTCAATCAAAAAGCACAAGACTTGATGACGGGCGCTCCCACACCAGTTTCGGAAAAACAGTTGCGTGAGCTGCACATCAAGCTCGATCTTCCACAGAAAGATTCACACTGACTTAGACTTCACTCAAGGCTTGTGCCACAGGTTGGAATTTTTCCAAAATGCTTAGAATGGTCTCAACGGCTTGCTTTGGTGAGTCTTTGTAATTTTTTGGGAAAGAAATCTCAAGTTTCAAGCGCTTTTCATTTTTGAAAACGGGGGCATAACTGCTTAATGCTCCAGTGCTTACGGCTTCAAGCACTGCACCGAAAATTTTGCCTTCGTAGAAATTTTTGTCTTCTGCCTCGGGAAAAGTCAAGACACATTTTTTCTCCATGATCTCAAGGCGCGATATCATCAGTGCTGTGGCAACAATTCTTAGGCGCGCCACAAGCAAAAGATGCTCACACTCTTCAGGCAATTTGCCAAAACGGTCTTGCAATTCCGCACTTAGTTTGGCTAAGCTTTCCTCGCTTGCGGCTTTCGATAAGCGTTCGTAGAGTGCAAACCGCTCCGATGCTGATTCCACATAGTAGTCTGGGATGAGTGCATTGAAAAAGAAGGTTACTTCGGTTGGCTTGTTTGGCTTAGCTTTTCGCTCTTCTGCTTCTTTGAAGATGTTTTGAAACTCTGTCGACTTGAGTTCGGCAACGGCTTCTTCTAAAATTTTTTGATACACATCGAATCCCAGCTCATAGATGTATCCAGATTGCTCTGCGCCCAAGAGATTGCCTGCGCCGCGAATATCCAAATCTCGCATCGCCACATTGAAGCCCGACCCCAGTTCTGTGAATTCTTCAATAGCAGAGAGGCGTTGCAGGGCTTCTTGCGTTAGGCTCGATGCTGGCGGCGTGAGCAGGTAACAATAGGCTTTTCGGTCACTGCGTCCCACGCGCCCGCGCAGTTGATAGAGGTCTGCCAGCCCTAAGGTGTCGGCACGATTGATAAGAATCGTATTCACGTTGGAAATATCAAGCCCCGACTCTACAATCGTTGTGCAGATTAAGATGTCGATTTCTTTGTCGAGAAAATCCATCATGATTTGTTCAAGCTCTCGGCTGGGCAACTGCGCATGTGCAATGCGTATTCTTGCCTTCGGAAAGAGGCGTTTGAGCATATCAAATATCTGCTCAATTGTATTGATGCGGTTATGCAGGAAAAAGACTTGTCCGCCACGCGCAAGTTCTCGGGCAATAGCTTGCCGAATGAGCTCTTGGTCAAACTCATGGACAATGGTCTCAATTGGCTGTCGATTTTTTGGTGGTGTAGAAATAATTGAAAGGTCGCGTGCGCCCATCATTGAAAATTGCAAGGTGCGCGGAATTGGTGTTGCCGTCAGCGTCAGCGTATCGACGGTTGGAAATTCTTCGCGCAGTTTTTCTTTTGTGGCGACCCCAAAGTGTTGCTCTTCATCGATGATGAGCAGTCCTAAGTCTTTGAACCTCACATCCCTCGACACCAAGCGATGCGTGCCAATGACAATATCGACCGTTCCCTTTTGAATTTCTTCAATGATGCGTTTTTGCTCTGACTTTGGCACAAATCGGCTTAGCACCTCAATGCGTGTAGGGAAATTTTGGAACCGCTGTTTGAAGGTTTGAAAGTGTTGATGTGCCAAAATTGTGGTTGGCACCAGCACGGCAACCTGCTTGCCTCCCTCCACAGCTTTGAAGGCGGCGCGCATGGCAACTTCGGTTTTGCCAAACCCTGCATCACCACAGATGAGCCTATCCATTGGCGCTGGCGACTCCATATCGCGCTTGACCGCTTCAATTGCGCTAAGCTGGTCTGGCGTTTCTTCGAAGATGAATGCCGCTTCAAACTCTCTCATCCAGACGCTATCGGGCGGTGCGGCAAAGCCTTTGGTCATCTTGCGCTTGGCATAGAGCTCAATCAAGTTGCGCGCTATATCTTTCAAGCGCTTTTTGACTCGCTCTTTTTGCTGTTGCCATTTGTCGCTCCCCAAGCGGGAGAGTTTCGCTTTACTGCCCTCGCCTGCCGAATACTTGGAGAGCAGATGCAAGTTTTGAAGACCTACATAGAGCTTATCTCCTTTTTCATACTCGATAAGCACGCACTCTTGCCATGCGCCAGCGACCTGGATTTTTTCCAAGCCCATGAAAATTCCAATGCCGTAGTCTTCGTGCACGATGAAATCGCCGATTTTGAGTGCGCGCAAATCACGCAGAGAAATTTGTCTGCGTCGCCTGCGCCGATGCCGCCGATGAACATGGAGCTTGCCAAAAACATCCGATTCCGTATAGAGCGATACATTTCCTAACCGAAAACCTTCGTAGAGATTGAGCGGGAGCGTGTAGAGCCTCAGCGGTGCGCCCTCTTCAGTTTCAGTAGCATACTCTGCTGCCAGAAATTCTGTGACATCGGTCAGTTCCTTTTGAGATGCTGTTGCCACCACACTTTGCACACCGCGCTCTGCATCTTTTTTTAGCGACTCGGCAAAGAGATGAAAGTTTGAACTAAATCGCATCTGGGGCTCGGCTTCAAAATGAAAGTTGCCCCTTGTCAGTGAAAGCAATTGTAGCTCCGCAAAGGCTTGAAGTTTGGCTTCAATTTCGCGGCGTGAAAAGTATTCGCTATCGCTTGGTCCAAAATCCTCGTCATCAAATGTGCTGGTTACCACGAGGCTCTTGGGCGGCAAGTATGATAAAATCGACTCGGCAGCGTCTGCTACGCCAACTAAATTTGCTACAATTTCGGTTTCACTTTCCTGCGAGCTTGAAAGCTGGGTATTGACATCGAAGCTACGAATGGATTCGACTTCATCGCCGAAGAATTCAATGCGCACAGGTTTCAATGCGCCGAAGGAAAAGACATCAATAATTGAACCGCGCACAGCATAATCGCCTTCTTGCTCGACAAAGTCTTTTCGTTCAAAACCGTTGCTTTGTAGAAATGCCTGCACGCGCTCATAGCCTAAGGCTTCACCTTTTCGGATAGGTAAGCGGCACTGCGCAGCTTTGTCTTGCGCCAGCACTTTTCGCCCCAGTTCTGATGGTGTGCTCAGCACTATCTTTTTTTCACCTGCCATCAGCGACGAGAGCACCAGCGCTGGGTCTCTGACAAAATCCATGACCGAGCGTTCGCCTACAAGCTCGTGCAAATCGTGTTCATACAGCTGCAGGGTTTCATCCTTAGCCACGATGAGCATCGGAGACGCTTTTGCTTCAAAGAGCTTAGCCAGCAGGATTGAGCCCAGCGAGCCACACAAGCCCGATAGCGTGACTTTTTGCCCTGCCCGCAGAGATGATAGTAGTGATTGAATTTTTACGCTAAGGTTGAGAACTTCTACAAGTGATGAAAGCGAAACTTTTTCAAGGTTGATAGAACTAGGTGAATCGGATATATGTTCTTGAGTTCGTAATGTGTTTTGCATCTTTGTGATGTTCAGTTACATTGTTGTTATATTGTCTCTTAGTTTTGCATGATTTTTTCACCTGAAAACTTCAAACCAAGAAATGGAAAGGAAAATTCAATGAAAAACTTCCTGCTCACCGCGCTGCTTTCGCTTAGTCTTGCCGCCGCATCATTTGCACAAGACGGTAAAAATGCCTCTAAGTCAAAGTCCTCTTGCACCAGCAAAGAATCTTGCTGCCCGGCGATGAAAGATGCGAAGGTTACCGATACGCCCAAGCCCTCTGACAACAAGACGGCTAAGAAGAAGACTGCACCTCGTCGTGTTGCTTCTAACGCTGCTGCGTAGCGTGTTGCTTCACTTGCATTAGTGGCTTAGGGATTACATGGGTTAATGCTTCAAGTCCACTTTGTTAGGCTATCTATACTCAATTTTATCAGTTGTAGTTATGCAGACCAAAAATCCTCCGATCAAGCGCACCAAGCTCTCATTTCTTGAGCGGCTCTATTTGCCTGAAATCTTCAAGGGCATGGCTTACACGTTTGCGCAGATGTTTCGCCCGAAATTTACCATGTCCTATCCCGAAGTGAAGTGGAAACCACCAGCAGTCTTTCGCGGTCGTCCTGTGCTGGTAGAGCGCGAAGATAAGACTGGGGAGCGCTGTGTGGCTTGTGGCTTATGTGCCCGTGTTTGTCCACCGTTAGCTATTTCCATGCAAGCTAATGAAACTGACCTGCCACAAGAGCGGCACCCAATTACCTTTGAAATCAACATGCTGCGCTGCATCTATTGTGGCTACTGCGAGGAAGTTTGTCCTGAAGAAGCTATCGTGATGAGTGACGAATATGACATCACATTCCACTCACGCGGCAGTGCAATTATGGACAAGCAAAAGTTGCTGGTTCCAATGGAAAAAGTCAAGGACCGTTTAGAGTTTTTGCGCAAATACAAAAATTCGGTGCGCCGTGCCGAAGACCAAGTTGTCGGCGAAGATGCCAAATCGTAGCACTCGCTTTTCGTTCTCTAAGCGATTTAGGTACAGCATTTTTGTGTAACATCCTGCTTCTGTGCAATTGCGCTCGCTTTAGTGGCGCAGCCAATCCATTCAATGCCAAGTTATATCTTGTTTGAACAATCAATTCAAGCTCTTCAGGTATGAACATCCACGAACATCAAGGCAAAGACATTCTGCGGCGCTACCATGTACCTGTGCCCAAAGGCATTGTGGCTTTCAGCGCCGAAGAAGCTCGTGCAGCTGCTTCGAGCTTGCTTGCTGAACAAGGCGGCGGAGTGGTGGTCGTCAAAGCGCAGATTCATGCTGGCGGGCGTGGCAAAGCTGGTGGCGTCAAAGTGGTGAAAAGTGCTGACGAAGCATTTGATGTTGCACAAAAAATGCTTGGCATGAAGCTCGTTACACATCAGACCGGTCCAGCTGGCAAAGAAGTTCGTCGCTTGCTCATTGAACAGGGCGTCAATATCGCGAAAGAATTTTACTTAGGTCTCACGCTCGACCGCGCAGTCTCGCAAAATGTGTTGATGGTCTCCACAGAAGGTGGCATGGAAATTGAAGCTGTTGCTGAACATTCACCCGAGAAAATCTTCAAGCAGCACTTGCATCCTTTGCTTGGAATTCAGCCGTATCAAGCTCGCCAAGCCGCTTTCTTCTTGGGGCTCGAAGGCGAACAATTCAAAAATGCGGTGCAATTTATTCTTGCGCTTTGCCATGCCTATCAGCAAATTGATGCCTCACTGGCGGAAATCAATCCGCTTGTGGTTACCAAAGAGGGTCAAGTGCTGGCATTAGACGCTAAAATCAATCTTGATGACAATGCGCTCTTTCGCCACAAGGATTTTCTTGAGATGCGCGACATCAGCGAAGAAGACCCACTTGAAGTAGAAGCCTCTGCTTCGAATCTCAACTATGTCAAACTCGATGGCAATGTCGGCTGTATGGTCAATGGTGCTGGTCTGGCTATGGCGACAATGGATATTATCCAACTTGCGGGTGGCAAGCCTGCGAACTTCTTGGATGTCGGCGGTGGCGCCAGTGCAAAAACAGTGGAAGCTGGTTTCAAGATTATTCTTTCAGACCCCAGCGTGAAGGCAATTTTGGTCAATATCTTTGGCGGTATTGTGCGCTGCGACCGCGTGGCGGCTGGCATTATTGAAGCGGCAAAGACACTTGCCATTAAAATTCCCGTGATTGTCCGCTTAGAAGGCACCAATGCTGACCTTGCAAAATCTATGCTTGACGAGTCGGGTCTAAATTTGATTCCTGCAGACAACTTCAAACATGCGGCTGAAAAAGTTACTGCTGCTATTCAACATGCCGTGTAATTCAGGCCATAAAGAACAGCAATTGCTATGCTGCCAAAGTGGAGCTTAAGATTTTCGGCGTCAGCATTGCTTGCTGTCTTCTCTTTCTTCTAACGCAGTAATTTTTCAAAGGTATCTTGCACCACTGCACGCCCGGGCGTGTTGACGCCATCTTCTACACGCCACACGCGTGGTCTTTCCAACTCTTCACTTTTTTGCTCTGCCCAGTAACGATATTCTATCAATTCACCGCGGCGCAACCGAAGTTGTACCGACCATACTTTGTCATTACGCTTCTCATCACCTTGCCTGCCATCGTCGCGTAGCAAAATTTTCTGTGCGGAAAGCTGCGGTTTCAAAATCTCCAGTTCTGCCCGCCGTGCCGCTGGCTGTGCTGACAAATTCAACTCAAAGCGCACTTCTACGGTGTTGACGAGGTCTTCCTGCACGGTCTTGAAATTTTCTTTGGGAAAGCGAACGATTTTTTCACCCTTTTGCCATGATAGTGCAAGTCCTAAGTAAGCATCTTTATCATGCACACGTTCTTGTCCCGCAATCGCCCCCAAGAAGCCAATACGGTTTGATAGCTTCAGCTCTGAATATGGCACAATGACTTCCAGCGCTTCTTCACTTATTGCCAGCTTGATTTTGCTTTCAGCTTGCTTGGTAGGGCGCAATAGCAATTCGAGAACAGAATTTTCCTCAAACGCCAGCAGCAGTGAAAGTTGCATGGTTGTATCGCTTAGCAGCGCTTTGAGATTATCACTCTTTGCTGCGGCAGCAAAGTAGAAGGCGTCATTTGTTATGCCGTAGTAGCATTTTTCAAGCGGGAAGTCTTCAGCATTGCTTAGTGAAAAAATGCCTGCACTCTCGAACCATTCTGCTTCGGTTAGCAATCCATCGAGCTGAATTTCATTTGCATCCAGCATGCGCTGCGGGCGTCTTTCTTGTGGCAAAACGATGGGTACCAGTGTTCTACGCTCAATGGCTACACCGGCACGCAACAGCTGTTCATAGACCCTTCCAAGATGCGCTCTGAAGTTTTTATCCATCTCTTCCAGCTCGCTCTTGTCTTCAGATGATTCTTGACCATAGCGTTTGAACCAGAATGCTTGCTGTGCGGCATAGAGCTCAAACCAAGCCCGATGTCCAGCCGTGCCGCCTGATTCTGCCTGCACTTCACTTGTTTTTTTGGGTCTGCACTCTATGTCGGCTGGCGGTGGTGCAACATTTGATGTTTCAAGGTCTGCACGCACAAGCGCAAGGTATGTCCAGGCCAGTTGTTCTTGCTTATCCCCAACCCATGTCTCAAGGCTCATGTCTGCTGATAGTGGCACGGCCTCCAGCATTTTTATCTGACTTTGCTTGCTTTTGGATTGAGCTTCAAGAAACGCGCTTGGTCTGAGTGTTATCACACTACTTTTTTTGCTTTTGCTCTGTCCATTTATCGTGTTGAAAAATGTGGTAAGAAATTGTGAGGCTTGCATCTTGTCATGCAAGAGTGCGCTCAAGTCTATGCGTATGGTGAGAAGGTTCTGGCTACCGGCATACACACTTAGCGATTCAAACCATGCAAGCATTTCTTCCCGCCAGTTTTCTGTTTGTAAGCGTGCTTTCAGCGATTCCATAGCATCGGTTTCATCAAAGAGCAACCACACTTTTGACCCTTTGGCTTGATACAGACTTGCAATTTCTGCAGGTTGAATTTGGCTTTTTCCTTTCTTCAAGGCTTTTGCTAAGGCATCTTTCGGACACAGTAACCACACCTTGCCCATTTCTTCGTAGAGCGCCAGCGAGGCTTGTGAGACCATCAAGGCATGAGGGATAAACCCTTTCGGGGGCTCTCCAACCAATGATTGGAATCGGTGTGCGGCACGCATGATATGCGCTTTAGCATCTGCTCGTGCATTCAATTTGAGTGGCAGGTCTGCCGTTTCACCTAATTCCTCTTTTGCGGCGTTGAAATCGATTAGCAAAGGCACAAGGGCATTGAAGGCGGGCGTTGTGAGCACATCAATGTTGTATGCTCTTTGTTTTTCTTTAGGATTTTTGCCTCGTGCCGCACTGGCTTGTGCTGGCATTTTGACGCCCTGACGCAGCATAAACAGCACCATTTCCATCATTTTGTATGTCTCTACCACAAGGCGCTGACAATCATCTTCGCCGATAGGTCGTGCAAGTTCATAGCGGTCATCGGTTGGGTCGTCAGGGGTATTGTTGTTATCGCATGTAAAGTAATCACTTAGGTCAAGCATGAGCGGTTGCTCAAGTCCTGTGCGTCGGTCAGTGAGTTTACCATTTGCGGCATAGAGCGGGAGTAGATACTTTTTGACGAGTAGAGACACATCAAAATGCGCAATGGTATAAAAAAACTTGATGCGAATGCGGTCTCGGACGGTATAAAGTGAGCGATTTTGTGTGCCGACGATTTGACCCAGTTTCATGTCACTGGGCAGCAATCGCGCATACTCGGGGAATCGTTTCAAGACACTTTCGCTGACGCTGAACGCATTGCTTTTTTGCTTCTTTGAGATGTTGAGCATCATGTCCAACTCTTTGGCAGAGAGTGCGGTAGAGGGTTTGAGCAAGATGTCGAGCCATGGGTCTGTCTCTCCGCCATACTTTTTGAGATAGCCATCGGCATCTATTGTATTGTTGTTTAGATCGATGAATTCTTTCAGGCGTGCAACATAATCTGAGAGTGCTTTCAAGGTTTCCGAGGAGATACAGAGCGAGGATGCTACATCAGGCGATTGGTAGAGTTGCCATGCGAGTGGGAAAAATGTGCTGGTGGTCAGATGCCGCACGGTAGCTTGTGGCAGTTCGCCTGTGGCAATGTTCATGTCAGCGGTTGCATCAAGATACCAGACTATATTTAGCCTTACTGGCTGAGCCGCACTGCGAAAAGTTTGCTGTGCGACACTGCTGCCAGTCAGCAATAGGCAAGTCAGTAGGAGTGCAATTCTTTTTATCAATTTTACAACAGGTTTAATTTGCGCCTAATATAACTTCAGAGTTTTTTATGAGCTGTGCTATTGCTTATTGCTGCAAATGAGTATTTTCCAAAAATTTAACACAGCATTAACATCCAAAGATATGCGGGCTGTTGTGCTTTTAAGCGGGGGCATGGATAGTTTGGTCGCCACAGCGATTGCGAAGCATCTGGGCTACGAGCTTGCCGCCTTGCATCTCAATTACGGGCAGCGCACCGAGCAGCGTGAGCTTAAGGCTTTTCACGATATTTGCGACCATTACCACATCGAGCGGCGTTTAGTGATTGATGCACGGCATCTTTCTCAAATTGGTGGGTCTTCCCTGACCGACCCTTCAATTCCCGTTTCACAAGCGAACTTACACAGCCGTGACATTCCGACAAGTTATGTGCCTTTCCGCAACGCCAACATTTTAGCCATGGCCACAAGCTGGGCAGAAGTGATTCACGCCAATAGAATTTTCATCGGTGCTGTCGAAGAAGATTCTTCTGGCTACCCTGATTGCCGCAAGGAATTTTACGATGCCTTTAACTTGGTTATCCACTTAGGCACAAAGCCATCTACCCATATTGAAATTGTTACGCCTGTCATTGAGATGAAAAAATGGGAGATTGTCATTCGCGGCATGGAGTTGGAAGCTCCCTTTGAACTTTCATGGTCATGCTACCAATCTAACGACGTGGCATGCGGTGTTTGCGACAGCTGTGCGCTAAGGCTGCGTGCCTTCGAGCGTGCGGGCATCCGTGACCCGATTGAGTATGTCATTCGACCAAGTTATGTCTGAGCACTTTGCATAAGCCAAAAATCATTGTATCTTTGCCTCTCACTTTGGGGCTATAGCTCAGTTGGTAGAGCGCTTCAATGGCATTGAAGAGGTCAGGAGTTCGAATCTCCTTAGCTCCACTGCTCCTCTTTTCACCTGTTACGGAAATTTGCGATGAACCAACTCTGACGCAAGGACGCCAGAATGCCCGATAAGCAAATTTTACTTAGAGATTCTCTTCAACACATCACACGGCTTAAAACTTTGGAGGATTCCCTTCGTCTTTCCAAGCAATCGGCAATCTCATACTGGTTCGACCAGATGCTTTCGCCTGAACTATCGTTTCAATTTTTTGAGTCACTCTTGCTGATTTTTCTTGGGGGACTCTTTGCTTATTTGCTGTATCATCGCAGTGAGCGCATCAAAAGCATTGACCGTCTTCAAGCGCGTGCCTTGCTTTATGCCGCCTTAGCCCTTCTTTGTCTGGCTTCCAAAGGTATCTTCTTCTTGATTTCATCTTTTGCGCTATCTGGCATTCTACCAGCGAGCAGTTATGGACAACTCTACTGGCTGGGCTGGCAGATTTCTCTACTGTGGTTTGTTTATTGTTCATTTATGTTTGCCATTGGCTTTACGCGCTCCAGAAAGAGTTATGACCTTTTCTTTGCCACCAGTTTAGCTTTGCTTTTTCTTGTTATCACCGCTTTCTACAACGAGTGGTTTTGGAAGTGGCTACTCTACAAGATGAAACTTGCCGAAATTGACCCTGCACGCATTGACATACTTGTCGTTACCCTTGCGCCGCCCTTACCATTCAAAACGGAGGTACTTATTCCCCAACTAAGCCCGTTTGCTTCCTTTTCGCTTGGCGCTCATTTTACTCTGTGGTTTATGCTTTTCACCTACGCTGCTTATGTCATTTTCCGACGCGGTCGAACATATCAGGATAGTAGTGCGAGGAACGCTGTGCTTATACTTTCGCTAAGTTTTTTGACCCTTGCACTCTTTGGCATTTTCGGGCTACTAAAATTTCGTCAAGATTTTTCTCTAGTCGCCTCAAAGTCCTATCTTATAGCACTGATTTGTTTAGTCATTTTCTTTTTTGGCGTCAGAAACACTTACCGGCACGGTCGATACAGACGTGCCTAATTACTTGACCTTTCAGCCATGTGCGGTGTTTTCGGTATCTACAACTCCTCGACAGCAGCCATTGATACCTTCTACGGCTTGTATGCCCTGCAACACCGCGGACAAGAAGGCGCTGGCATCGTGGTCTCCGACTTTGATACAGAAAAACAAAAACCTGTCTTCCGTAGCCATAAGGGACTGGGGCTGGTCTCTGAAGTGTTCCGTGACGAGCAGATTTTTTCGCATCTGAACGGCAGAGCCGCTATTGGACACAATCGCTACTCTACAGCGGGTTCAGCCAAAACGGTTCAAAACATTCAGCCCTTTTCCGTTAGCTACAAGGGCGGGCACTTGGCGCTCGCACATAATGGCAACCTCAGCAATCACCGCACCTTACGCAAACAACTCTCTGAAGATGGGGTTATCTTTCAAGCTACTTCCGATACGGAAGTTATCTTGCATCTTATTGCGCGCAGTAAAGCTTCCACGACGCTCGAGCGCATTTATGATGCCCTCACACAAGTGCAAGGCGCTTACTCATTAGTTATTCTTACCGATGACGCCCTCATTGCTGCCCGCGACCCTTTGGGGTTTCGTCCGCTTGCGCTCGGCATAAAAAAGCCAAGTGATAAAAAGGCAAAGCCGGCTTATCTCTTAGCCAGTGAGACCTGCGCCTTTGACCTCATTGGCGCAAAGTATGAGCGGGAAATCATGCCCGGAGAAATCCTCATGATTGACCAGCACACCGTTGAGACCGGCGAGTTTAAAACCATGCACCTGCCCCATTCACCACGCAAAGCCAGATGCATTTTTGAGTATGTTTATTTTTCCCGCCCCGACAGCATTGTCTTTGGCGAGTCTGTCGATAAAGTTCGCCGCAAATTAGGTAAAAATCTTGCGCTTGAAGCTGGTCTGAAACCTGAAAAAGATGAAAAGTATGTAACGGTGATTAGCGTCCCCGACTCATCCAACACCGCTGCGCTGGGGTTTGTTACCGAGAGCAATAAGCACGGTTCACCCGCTCGCCTTGAAATTGGCTTAATCCGAAATCACTACATTGGGCGCACGTTTATCCAGCCCGGAGAAGTCGACCGGCAGCTCAAAGTTCGTACCAAGTTCAACATTGTGCGCGGCATTCTTAAAAATCGTCGTATTGTGGTTGTCGATGACTCTATTGTGCGTGGCACGACATCAAAAATGCTGGTGCAACTTCTGCGTGAAGCACATCCCAAAGAAATTCACATGCGCATTAGCTCTCCGCCCATCATGAACCCCTGCTTCTACGGCATGGATTTTCCTACGCGTGATAAACTCATTGCCCATCAACTCGGGGGCGATGTTCAGCAGATTTGTCGCGAGCTTGGTGTCGATTCATTGGCATATCTTTCTCACAAGGGGCTACTTCAGAGCGTGCCCAAATATGAGGGAGAACAAGGCAGTTACTGCACGGCTTGTTTCAGTGGCAATTACCCTGTTCCTATAGATGATGCCACTACCGAGAAAGAAGAAAATGACGTTTAATACTCAAGGGTTTCTGCTTCAATGAGGCGTTTGGCATCCCATGAGCTTAGTTCAGGTACCCACCGCTTGATAAATTCTGCCTTTGGGTCATACAGCTCTGCTTGACGTTTTGGGTTAAAGTAACGGTCTTCTCGTGGGTCGTTGCCAATGCCCGCCACATAGTTCCAATTGCCGTAGTTGCTACATACATCGTAGTCGATAAGCACGGACTCAAAATACTCGGCGCCCCAGCGCCAATCCACATTCAAATCACGCACCAAATAACTTGCTACATTTTGCCTACCGCGATTTGACATAAAGCCTGTTGCCGCCAGCTCACGCATGTTGGCATCGATGAATGGCTGCCCTGTTTTGCCCGCTACCCATTTGTCAAAGGCGTCTTTGTTTTGAGACCACTTTTTCGGTTTTCCCTTGATGCCGAACTTGTGAAATATCCTATTGCCATATTTCAGTGCAATGAAGCGAAAGTAATCGCGCCAGAGCAGTTCAAAAATTAGCCAGTAGGTGGAATCGTTGGCAACACGCTGTGCCTCATACTTTTTGACTTCCTCATAGACTTTTCTTGGCGAAAGACAACCGTTTGCTAACCACGGCGAGAGCTTCGAGGAGTAATCCGCCCCAATCAGTCCGTTTCGTGTGTCTTTGTAAGTCTTAAGCAAATCTTTTTGCCAAATGTATTCATGCAATCTTTGCAGTCCTTGACTTTCACCACCCTTGAAGGTCATAGCTGCGCGTGTCTCGAGTTGTGGCTCTTCCAGTCCCAAAGTCTGTAGTGTTGGTACTTCTCCTGCTTCGACATCTGCAAAGTTTTTCAGGTGTGTTGGCGTTGGGAAAAGTGGCCGCACCTGCGCATGCTTCTCGACTTGCTTGCGAAAGTTTGTGAACACATCAGGTAGGGTTTCAATGGACATTGGCAAGTCAGACTTGTGGTAGAGTGTGCTGCCCCAAAATTCTCTTGTGCGCACGCCGAGTATATTTAAGTTTTGCCGCAGGGCAGCTTCGACACGTCGTTCTTCGTCAGTGGCTTCTTGGTGAAAATACACACTTGTGATGCCCAGCGACTTTGCAAGGTCTGCGATAATCTGTTCTGGCTTGCCTATCCGCACCAGTAGCTCGCCCCCACGCTCACGAACGGCTTGACGCAAGTGCTCAACGCTTTCAATCAAAAACTTTGCACGAAATTTTCCAGTCTTTGGGAAACCAGCAGGCAGTTTGCCGAACTGACGCTCATCGAAGCAGTATAGCAGGAGTGTGTCGCTGGATTCCGCAAGGGCGGCAGTCAGTGCTTCATGGTCGTGCAGTCGCAAGTCGTTGCGAAACCATACCAAATTTCTTTGAGCCATTGGTATTACCAAAAGTTTTCCATGATGAACATGCAACCCCTCGCAGATGGTTTCAGCATACTAATTGCTGGATTCCTTGCTGGCGTTCGTAATGACATCTCGCCCATTTTCAGCATTGCCGAAACGTCCTTCTCCTGACAAAGAAGAAGGACGTCGCTATACGACAAGGTGCAGTTACTTCTCGTTGAATTTGCGCGAGGCTAAAAATTCGTAGAGATGATAGCGCGTTTCGGCATCGTGTTGCGCTTCGGCAAAGAGTTTCTCGGCTTCGTCAGGGTGCAATTTTTCCAATTGCTTAAATCGATTCTCGGATTCCAAGAACG
>Ga0308417_1000138_pt1 | contig 56228 bp, 52 predicted proteins | sample HotsprSampleOS65_FD_203528 | JGI IMG/M metagenome (GOLD analysis project Ga0308417, IMG submission 203528) | Hot spring phototrophic mat microbial communities from Octopus Spring, Yellowstone National Park, Wyoming, United States - 20090730_OS65 ... | reverse complement strand
CATCTTTCCCAACGAGGCCGCCGTCGTGAGGCTCGTCGGCGCCATCCTCCTCGAGCAGTCCGACGAATGGGCCACCCAGCGCGCCCGCTCCAGGAGGAGACGATCGGCACCGTCAGCGATACGCCCATCGTCAGCCTGCCCGCCACGGCCGCCTGACGCGACGGCCCAACCCGACAAAGATCATCGCGCCCCCACACCACGCCATGGGACACGACCTGCATAAGCCGACCGGGGGCGTTTCGCAGTGGGCCTCGCGGCTGTCTTCACGGAAGGTCACGACCAATCCTGCAGTTGGCCAGCCTTCGGTTCGGCCCGGTTCTTGCCAGTTCTGACCTACAGGTCAAACGCAGGCTGCGAAGGAGTTGGATCACGCGACGGCCGTCACCGAGGCTGCGGCTGGCGTGCAGGCGGCCGAGTTTCAGGCGACGACCGCGACGCCGTTTCTGCCTCGACGTGTTTCGCCGCTGCCAGCGGAGGGGTCCCTCTCCGGCGCCGGGATGGCGGAACTGACGGGGGCGCCGGCAAGACTGGCTTCGTAGGCCTTCAGCTTCTGCGGCGAGGGAATGCTGTTCGCTACTTTGCCGGTGTCATCCAGGAACTCGACGACGACAAGCCCTAATTTTATATCGTAGCGTAGCGAGGGGTTGATGAGCGGAATCATCGCCTCGCCACGCTGCACGGACGGCGCGGCGGCTCTTACGTCCCGACTCTCGACCGGCGGTGCTGACCCCTTCTGGACCGGCGACGCCGCTGAAACAGGGCTGATCGCAGGCATCACAAACCTCCACGCTCGAAAATAGTACAGGTGGCCCGAGTCCTCAATAGAAAAGTGCGGATCTCAGACAGGACGCACGCGAATGCAATACAGATGCATGCAGAAAAACACGAAAACACGCGCTTGTCTTCGCCCGATGTGCGAAGGCCTCAGCCTCGCCGGGGACCCCGACAGTCTTCGCTTGCCGCTGAGGCTGGGCAGCCCACCCATCCTCGCCCGACCGGATCGAACCGATGCCGGTTCGGTCGGGGGCCCACGCTCTAGCCGCCATCTCCTTGCGCCGCTATAAGCGGCGGGGACGAAAGCGTGGCTCGGAGAACGGCAATGATCTTCTTGCGACAACTTCGGCATGCGCTGGTCGGTGCGGTTCTGCTGGGCGCTGCTGCCGCAAGCTCGGGCCTGGCGGTGGCACAGACGCTGACGATCGCGGTCGGCGCGCCGATCACCTCCATCGACCCGCACTACCACAACCTCTCGCCCAACAACGCGATGGCCGAACACATCTTCGAGCGCCTCGTGCATACCGACGAGCGCGGTCGGCTGCTGCCTGGGCTTGCGGAGAGCTGGCGGGCAATCGACGACACGACATGGGAGTTCAGGCTCCGGCCTGGGGTCAAGTTCCACAACGGTAACGACTTCACGGGCGACGACGTTGCTTTCACCATCGCCCGCGCGCCGAACGTGCCGAACAGCCCCTCTGGTTTCGGCATCTACACCCGTGCCGTTTCCGAGGTGCAGGTGATCGACCCGCTGACGGTTCGGATCAGAACACGGTCGGTCTACCCGCTACTGCCGACCGATCTCGCTCAGGTCTCCATGCTCGACCGCGAGACCCACCAGAACGCCGCCACCGAGGACTTCAACAGCGGCAAAGTCGCGTTCGGCACCGGGCCCTACCGGTTCATACGCTACGCCCCCGGTGATCGCGTCGAGCTCGAACGGAACGACAGCCACTGGGGCCCGCGCCAGCCTTGGCAGCGGGTGAACTATCGAATCGTCGTCAACGACGCCGCACGGACGGCCGCCCTGCTCGCCGGCGACGTTGACGTGATCGACCAGGTGGCGACGACCGATGTGGCGAGGCTTCGCAACGACCAGCGCGTCGCGGTGAGCGAGGTCGTCGGCCTGAGGATCATCTACCTCCATCTCGACCGTTCGCGCAGCGACGGCACGCCCTTTGTCGCCGGGCCGAACGGAGAGCCGCTGGGGAGAAACCCGCTCAACGACATCCGTGTGCGCCGGGCGCTCTCGCTTGCGATCGATCGCGCAGCGATCGTCGAGCGCGTGATGGAAGGGGCGGCGATCCCCGCGGGCCAGTTCCTACCGCCCGGCACGTTCAGTCATGTCCCCGGCCTGGAGGCGCCGCGATACGACCCGGACGCGGCGCGCCGGCTGCTTTCCGAAGCGGGCTTCGGCAACGGGCTTAAGGTGACTCTTCACGGACCGTCCGACCGTTATGTCAACGACGCGCGAATCATCCAGGCGATCGGCCAGATGTGGACGCGCATTGGCGTGCGCACCACCGTCGAGCCGATGCCTTGGACGACCTTCATCGCACGCGCCAGCCGCCAGGAGTTCAGCCTGTTCCTCGTCGGCTGGGGCTCCACCACGGGAGAGGCCTCGAGCCCGCTGCGCAGCCTCGTCGCCACCTTCGACCGCGAGAAGGGCTTCGGCGCCTCAAACCGTGGCCGCTACTCGAACAAGGACCTCGACGCGCTGCTCGAGCGCGCGCTCGCGACAGTCGACGACGCGGCGCGGGAAAAACTCCTGCAGCAAGCGACGCGCATCGCGATGGAGGATGTCGCAATCATACCGTTGCATATCCAGAAGAATATCTGGGCGACGCGGCGGGGCTTCGTCCATACCGCCCGGGTGGACGAGCTGACACGCGCAATGGACGTCGCGCCTGCGCGCTGAGCGGCCCCAGGCGCAGGCGCGCCTGCTGAGGTCGGACCCGCCGGAAGCGGCGGAGTTTCCGCACCGATCCTCGGGAGTGCTGAGCGGGCAGAGGGCACAGGAGCGATGACCGTCTATCTGATCAGGCGACTGATCCAGAGTGCGTTCGTCCTGGTCGCGATGACGATCATCCTCTTCCTTGGCGTGTACGCGATCGGCGACCCGGTCGAGATCCTGGTCAGCCCCGATGCCGACCAGATAGAGCGCGAGCGGGCTGTCGCCGCGCTCGGCCTCGACCAGCCGCTGTGGTTGCAATACCTCGTGTTCCTAGAGAACGCGATGCGCGGCGACTTGGGCCGAAGCTTCGTGTTCAACGAGCCGGCGCTGAGGCTCATCCTGCAGAAGATGCCGGCCACTCTCGAGCTCGCTTTCGCCGCGACCATCTTCGCTGTGCTGATCGGCCTGCCGCTCGGACTGTGGGCGGGGCTTCGCCCGGCGGCCCTGTCGAGCCGACTCATCATGGCGGGCTCCATCCTCGGCTTCTCGCTGCCGACCTTTTGGGTCGGGCTGATGCTGATCATGCTGTTTGCCGTCGAGCTCGGTTGGCTGCCTTCCACCGGCCGTGGGCCGACGGCGGACTTTCTTGGCGTGCAATGGTCCTTCCTGACGCTCGAGGGCCTCCGCCACCTCGTGCTGCCGGCCCTCAACCTGTCTCTGTTCAAGATCTCGCTCGTCGTCCGGCTGACGCGCGCAGGCGCGCGCGAGACCGTGCTGATGGACTATGTGAAGTTCGCCCGTGCGAAGGGGCTTTCGCCGCGCCGCGTGGTCTTCCTGCACGTGCTCAAGAACATCATGATCCCTGTGCTGACGGTCACCGCTCTCGAGTTCGGCTCGACCATCGCCTTCTCGGTCGTGACGGAGAGCATCTTCGCCTGGCCAGGCATGGGCAAGCTCATCATCGACAGCATCTACGTGCTCGACCGGCCGGTGATCGTCGCCTACCTGATGATCATTGTGCTGATGTTCATTTTGCTGAACTTCGCCGTCGACGTGCTCTACAGCGCGCTCGACCCGCGCGTGCGGCTTAAGGACCGGCGCGGATGAACCGAGGCACGGCCAAGGCTTCTGCGCTCGCCGCTCCTCACCCGGCGGCTCTCCTTTCCGAGGAGACGCCGTTTCGCCGCTTCGTGTCCGACTTCGCCGAGAGCCGGGTGGCGGTCGGCGCCTTGTGCTGCTTCCTTCTGATTGTTCTCGCAGCAGTCTTCGCCCCCGCGATCGCGCCGCAGAACCCCTATGATCTGGCTCAGCTCGACATCATGGACGGGCGCCTGCCGCCCGGCACGGTCGGCGGGGCAGGCTTCACCTATCTGCTCGGCACCGACGACCAGGGCCGCGACATGCTGAGCGGCATCCTCTACGGGCTCAGGATCAGCCTCGCCGTCGGCGCCGGGTCAGCCTTCATCGCCTTCTGCGTCGGCACGGCGCTCGGGCTCGTCGCCGCCTATTTCGGCGGCAGAACCGACACAGTGGTCATGCGCGTGGTCGACCTCCAGCTCTCCTTCCCGGCGATCCTGGTCGCGCTGATGATCCTCGCCTTCCTAGGCAAGGGGATCGTCAATGTCGTCATCGCCATCGTGGTCGTCGAATGGGCCTATTACGCGCGCACCGTGCGCGGCACAGCGCTGGTCGAGCGTCGGCGCGAATACATCGAGGCGGCCTTATGCTTGGCGCTCCCGCCTTCCCGGATCGTCTTCCGCCACCTCCTGCCGAATTGCTTGCCGCCGCTGATCGTCATCGGCACCATGCAGGTCGCGCGCGCGATCGCGCTCGAGGCGACGCTCTCCTTTCTCGGCCTCGGCGTTCCAGTGACGGAGCCATCGCTCGGGCTGCTGATCGCCAATGGCTACGAGTACATGCTCTCGGGCCGCTACTGGATCAGCTTCTATCCGGGCATCGCGCTGCTCGTCACGATCGTCGTGATCAACCTCGTCGGCGACCGGCTGCGCGATGTGCTGAACCCGAGGCTGCGGGCTTAGGGCCATGGTCGCGACACTCGAGGTGCGGTCGCTCCGAACCCATTTCTTCACCAGGGCCGGGGTGCTGAAGGCGGTTGATGACGTCTCCTTCTCGATCGAACAGGGCAAGGTGCTCGGCCTCGTCGGCGAGAGCGGGTCCGGAAAGTCGGTGACCGGTTTCTCGATCCTCGGTCTTGTTGATCCCCCGGGGCGAATCGTCGGAGGCGAGATCCTGTTCAAGGGCAGGAACCTGGTCGGCCTTCCCGAACGGGAGTGGCGGCAGCTCCGGGGCCGCGACATCGCGATGATCTTCCAGGATCCGATGATGACACTCAATCCGGTGCTGCGCATCGACACGCAGATGATCGAGACCGTGCTCGCGCATGAGCGTGTGAGCGAGAGAGCGGCGCGGGCGCGGGCGCGCGAGGCGCTCGTCAAGGTCGGCATCCCGAGCCCGGATGAGCGGCTGCGCGCCTACCCGCACCAGTTCTCAGGCGGCATGCGCCAGAGGGTGGCGATCGCCATAGCGCTCCTGCACCGGCCGGCCCTGATCATCGCCGACGAGCCGACGACGGCACTCGACGTGACCATCCAGGGCCAGATCCTCTACGAGGTGCAGAAGCTCTGCCGCGAGATCGGCACGAGCCTGATCTGGATCACTCACGACCTCTCCGTGGTGGCCGGCCTCGCCGACGATATCTGCGTGATGTACGCGGGGCGGATCGTCGAGAAGGGGCCGGTCGACGCCGTCCTCGACTCGCCGCTCCATCCCTACACGCGTGGGCTGATCGGTTCGGTGCCGAGCCGGAACGTACGCGGCCAGAGGCTCGCCCAGATCCCGGGCATGACGCCGTCGCTTCTGAACCTGCCGCCGGGGTGCGCCTTCCGCGCCCGCTGCGCGCGCGCGAGCGAAGCCTGCCTTGCCGAGCCGGAGATCACGAGCCCTGCGCCCGGACGGGAGCTGCGCTGCTTCCACCCGCATCTTCTGGACCTCGTCGCCTGAGCATGGCCGGGGCAGGCGCCATCCGCGCGGCAGAGGCGATTGCCGCTTCGGCAGACCGGGCGGGCGCATCGCGCACGCCGATCATCGCGCTCCGCGGCGTGAGCCGGGAATTCCGCCAGCGGCTCGACCTCGCCGCGCGGCTCGCGCGCAGGCTTGGCGTGAATATCCGCGAGGAGGTCGTGCGCGCGGTCGATCGCATCGATCTCGACGTGTTCCAGGGCGAGGTGGTCGGCCTCGTCGGCGAGAGCGGCTGCGGCAAGTCGACGGTCGGGCGTATGGTCGCTGGACTGCTTCCGCCCACCTCCGGAACGATCCTCTGGAAGGGGCGGGACAGAACGACGCTCGCGCCGCGCGAAGCAAGGGCGGCCAAGCTCGCCGTGCAGATGATCTTCCAGGACCCCTATGCAAGCCTCAATCCCCGGCTCCGCGTCGAGGACATCATCGGCGAGGCGCCGGTCGTGCATGGGATCGTTCACGCCTCCGAGCGCGATGCCTTCCTAGATGCGCAGCTTCGGCGGGTGGGGCTCGACCCTGGCTTCAAGCGCCGCTACCCGCACCAGTTCTCCGGCGGGCAGCGGCAGCGGATCGGGATTGCCCGCGCGCTCGCCGTGCAGCCCGAGCTGATCGTGTGCGACGAGGCGGTGGCCTCGCTCGACGTCTCGATCCAGGCGCAAATCCTCAACCTATTCATGGACCTACGCCGCGAGCTTGACCTCGCCTATCTCTTCATCAGCCACGATCTCGGCGTGGTCGAGCATCTGTCGGACCGCGTGGTGATCATGTATCTCGGCCGCGTGGTGGAGAGCGCACCTGCAGAGGAGGTGTTCGCGCGGCCCAACCACCCCTACACAAGGGCGCTGCTTGCCGAGGTGCCGAGGATCACCGGCCGCAAACGCGCCTTTTCGGGCATCACGGGCGAGATCCCCTCGCCGCTCGATCCACCCCGCGGCTGCCATTTCCACCCGCGCTGCCAGCACGCGATGCCGGTCTGCCGCGAGGTGGTGCCGCAACTGCGCGAGGTCGCGCCACGCCACCTCAGTGCCTGCCACCTGAACGACCGCGCCGTCGGCTGAGCGCGTGTTGCGCCCTCACCGCGCCACGCTCTCAGAACAACCCGGCGATCCGCCCCTCCGAGTCAAGGCGTATGGTCTCGGCCGCGGGAACCTTCGGCAGGCCAGGCATAGTCATCACCTCCCCGGCCAGCGCGACGACGAAGCCAGCGCCGGCCGAGAGGCGCACGTCGCGCACCGGGAAGACATGCCCAGTCGGCGCGCCGAGCAGGGTCGGGTCAGCCGAAAACGAATACTGCGTCTTGGCGACGCAGATCGGTAGGTGGCCGAAGCCCGCCCGCTCGTAGCCTTCGAGCTTGTTCGCCGCGGCGGGGGCGATCGGGACCTCGCCGGCGCGATAGATCCTGGTCGCGATGGTGCGAATCTTCTCCGCAAGCGGCATAGCGTCGGGGTAGAGCGGGCGGAAGCACGCCGCGCCGGCGCCGAGCCGCGCCATCACGCCACGCGCGAGCCCCTCCGCTCCCGCGCCGCCGTCGGACCAGTGGGTGCAGAGATGCGCCTCGGCCCCCGCCGCAGCGGCCGCCTCGCGCACCGCCGCGATCTCGGCTTCTGTGTCGGTGGCGAACCGGTTCAGCGCAACGAGGACGGGCACGCCGAAGCCGGAGAGGTTCTCGATATGCCGGGCGAGGTTCGCAGCCCCCCGCGTGACGGCAGCGACGTCCTCGCGCCCGAGATCCGCCCTGGCGACGCCGCCATGCATCTTCAGCGCGCGCACGGTGGCGACGATCACGCCAACGCCGGGCGCGAGGCCTGCCTGGCGGCACTTGATGTGGAGGAACTTCTCGGCGCCGAGATCGCAGCCGAAGCCGGCCTCGGTCACAACCACCTCGGCGAGTGAGAGCGCCGCACGCGTCGCGATCACGCTGTTGCAGCCATGCGCGATATTGGCGAAGGGCCCGCCATGGATGAACACAGGCGTGCCTTCGAGCGTCTGCACGAGGTTCGGCGCGAGCGCATCGCGCAGCAGCACAGCCATCGCGCCATCGGCCTTCAGGTCGGCTGCGGTCACGGAGGATCCGTCACGCCGCTGGCCGATGATCATCCTCCCAAGCCGCGCTTGGAGGTCGACAAGGTCGCCAGCGAGGCAGAACACCGCCATCACCTCGGAGGCGACGGTGATGTCGAACCCGTCCTCGCGCGGGAACCCGTTCGCCACGCCGCCGAGGCCCTGGACGACATGGCGGAGCGCCCGGTCGTTCATGTCGAGACAGCGACGCCAGGCGATCCGCCGCTGATCGAGGCCGAGCGTGTTGCCCCAGTAGATGTGGTTGTCGATCAGCGCCGCGAGCAGGTTGTTGGCCGAGGTGATGGCGTGGAAGTCGCCGGTGAAATGTAGATTGATGTCCTCCATCGGCACGACCTGGGCGTAGCCGCCACCAGTCGCGCCGCCCTTGACGCCGAAGCAGGGGCCAAGCGAGGGCTCGCGCAAAGCCGCAATCGCGCGCACGCCAATGCGCCTGAGCGCATCGGCGAGCCCCACCGTGGTTGTCGTCTTGCCCTCGCCGGCGGGGGTGGGATTGATCCCAGTGACGAGAACGAGCTTGCCGGTCGCTGGGCGGCCGATCACCGCCTCGAGGGCCACCTTCGCCTTGTATCTGCCGTAGGGCTCGAGCGCGTCGGCCGGGAGTCCCGCTGTCTCGGCGATCTCGGCGATCGGCCTGAGCCGCGCGGCACGGGCGATCTCGAGATCGGTTCCCTGCGGCATCTCTGCTCATCCTCCCCTGCGGCGTGCCTCTCTGCCGCGCCGCGGGCGGGGAGGCAAGCGGTCACTCGGCAGCCTGCGCCATGTCGGGCCGGAGCATCGCCCAGGCCTGGTCGAGCCCGCGCCCGAAGGCATCGCACATCGCTTCGATCTCCGCTTCCGTGATGATGAGCGGCGGCGTGAAGGCGATGCGATCGCCGATCGCGCGAACGATCAGGCCGTTGTCCTGGCACGCCTTCTGCACCACGAGCCCGGCCTTGCGCGCCGGCGGGAAGGGGGTGCGCGTCGCCTTGTCCGCCATCACCTCGACGCCAGCGATCAGCCCGACGCCCCGCACGTCGCCCACCAGCGGGTGGTCGCGGAAGCGGCCGAGGCCCTCGAGGAACGCCGGTGAAACCTTGCGCACGTGGCCGAGTATGTCGCGCTCCTCGTAGATCGCGAGCGTCTCGAGCGCAACGGCGCAGGCGACCGGATGCGCGCCGTAGGTGAAGCCGTGGCCGAAGATGCCGTTCTTCCGGCTGCCTTCGATCAGGGCGGCGTGGATCCGGTCCGAGATCAGCGTGGCGCTGATCGGCTGGTAGGAGGCCGAGAGCTGCTTGGCGCAGGTGAGGATGTCCGGCTCGAGCGCGTAGGTCTCGCTGCCCCAGAGGTTGCCCGTGCGGCCGAAGCCGCAGATCACCTCGTCGGCCACCAGCATGATATCGTGCTTCTTCAGGATCGGCTGGATCGCCTCGAAATAGCCGCGCGGAGGGGTGATCGCGCCGCCGCCGCCCTGAACGGGCTCTGCGAACATCGCAGCGATCGTCTCAGCCCCCTCGCGCTCGATCAGCGCCTCCAGCTCCGCCGCCATGCGGGCGGAGAACTGCTCCTCCGTCTCCCCGGGCTCGTGGGCGCGGTAGTAGTGCGGGTTCGAGAGGTGCAGGAAACGCCCGCCATAGGGGAGGTCGAAATCGGCATGCATGTGCGGCTGGCCCGAGACGGAGGCGGCAGCGACCGTGTTGCCGTGATAGCCGCGGATTCGGCCAATCAGCTTCTTCTTCTGCGGCCGCCCGACCAGGTTGTTGTAGTACCAGATCAGCTTGATCGCGGCGTCGTTCGCCTCAGACCCCGAGCACTGGAACAGCGCGTGGTTCAGCCCAGGCGGTGCGATCGACGCAAGCTTCTCGGCGAGCCGCACCGAGGGCTCGTGCCCCTTCTGGAAGAAGGTGTGGTAATAGGGAAGCCTCAGCAGTTGGCGGTAGGCAGCATCGGCGAGCCGCTTCTCCGAGAAGCCGAGCGAGGCGCACCACAGCCCCGCCATCGCTTCGATGTATTTGCGCCCCTCCGTGTCCCAGACATACACGCCCTCGCCACGCTCGATCAGGAGCGCGCCCTCGCGGGCATGCGCGACGAGGTCCGTCTGCTGGTGGACGACATGGGCGAGGTCGAGTTCGTGCAGGCTGTTGGCGCGCATGGCCCTCTCCTCCGCAGCGTGGTCGGGGAGAGTGTCGCGCACCAGGCGGCGTGAGGGAAGGGGTGCGGGGAATCTCCCCCGCACCCCGGCCGGCAGGCGGCGTCAGGCGCCGCGCATCAGCGCGTTCGTCTCGGCGACGATCCGCGCGAGCCCTGCCTCGGGCGTGAGCTCTCCGCGCATCACGAGGGTGATCACGTCTCGTTGCGCACGCCAGATCCGCACGTTGTTGCCGCCCGGATAGCCGCCCCAGGGGCCGGCGCGATCCGCCTGCTTCACCGCGGTGAGCGCGTTTGGGTTGGCACGGTACCAGGGCCCGAGATAGGCCTCGCCGACGGCGCGGATATTGGTCGGCAGATAGCCGGTCATCTCGACCACGACCTTCTGCGCCTCCGGCCCGGTGACGTACTTCACGAAGGTCCAGGCGGCGCGGCGTTTTGCCTCGTCGCGGGCGAGGATCACCGCGGCATTGCCGCCGGTCGGGATTCGGCCGTTCGCCTTGTCGGTGATCGGGAAGGTGTGGGTGCGCAGCGTGAACTTGTCGCCGACGAGGCCGGTGATCTGCTGCAGGTTCGCCGGGCTCGCGGCATAGATGCCGATCTTGCCGGCGCCGAACTGCTGGCGTGACTGGTTCCAGTCGATCAGCTGCATGCCGCCCTCGGTGACGAAGCGCCGGAAGGTCCGCAGCGCGTTGAGGCCAGCCGGGCTGTCGAAGCCGATCGCGGTCTCGTCCGCGTTGAGGAGTCGTCCTCCGGCTTGGGTGATCATCGCCTCGAACAGCCACCCGTCCGGCCAGCCGTGCACGTCGTAGGCGATGCCGTTGATGCCCTCGGCCGGGTTGTTGATCCGCGCAGCGAGAGCGATCACGTCGTCCCACTCGGTGGGAAGCGCGTCCGGGTTCCCTCCGGCGCGGCGGACGAGGTCGACATTGTAGTAGAGGATCGGGTTGGAGGCGTTGAAGGCGAAGCCGTAGAGCTTGCCGTCCACGCGCCCGAGGTCGAGGATCCGGTCGCTGTAGTTCTCGCGCCGGAACGCCTCGCCCTCGGCTGCGAGCAGGGAGTCGAGCTCGGTGATCTGGCCGCGGCGGGCAAGGGTGCGCGCGAGTTCCGGCAGCAGGTGGAAGCCCGAATAGAACACGTCGGGAAGCTGGTTCGTCAGCGCCTGGCGCAGGATCGTCTGGTGCCCCTCGTCATAAGAGGGTGCGGGGGCGCGGAAGCTGATGCGGATCGTCGGGTGCGCATCCATGAACATCTTCGCCACCGGCTCGTGGAAGCGCGCGAAGGATGGGAAGCAGTAGAGCACGTCGAGCGTGACAGGGGCCTGCGCCGATGCGGGGAACGCGGCGAAGGCGGCAGAGCCTGCGGCGAGCGCGCCGAGGCCGCGACGGGTGATCGTCATCGTCTCATTCTCCTCTGGCTTCTGGGTGAAGGGACAGGTCATTTCAGACCCGTCATGGTAACGCCCTGGATGAAGCGCCGGCGCGCCACCAGGAAGGCGAGCACGAGCGGCGCGGTGATGACCGTCGCCCCCGCCATCAGGGCGCCGTAGTTGGAGCCCGTCTCGGCGTCGCGGAAGTAGAGCATCCCGAGCGGCGGCGGCGCGAGCCTCGTCTCGGTGATCACGATCAGCGGCCAGTAGAGGTCGTTCCAGTGCGCGACGACGGAGAAGATCGAGAAGGCGGAGATGGCTGGCAGGGCCGCCGGCGCGACGAAGCGCCAGACGATCTCGAACTCGCCCGCGCCGTCGAGCCGCGCCGCCTGGATGATCTCGTCTGGGAACGACTTGAAAAACTGCCGGAACAGGAAGATCGCGAACACCGACAGGAAGAACGGGAACATCATCGCGAGGTATGTGTCCAGCAGGCCCGCCCGCGCAAGCCCGAGATAGAGCGGCAGCGCCGGCACCTGGATCGGAATGCAGAGGCCTGCGACCACTAGCGCGAAGAGCAGGGAACGCCCCCGGAACGACAGTTTCGCAAGCGCATAGGCCGCGGGGATCGCAACGAGGAGCTGCACCGCGAGAATGCCCGCGCAGACGATGACGCCGTTGAGCATGAAGCGCAGCAAGGGCGCCGTGCCGAGCGCATGGGCGTAGTTGGCGAGCCCCGCGAAGGTGGAGAGGCCGAAGCCCGCGAACACGGCATCAGCAGGCCGGAACGAGGTCAGCACCATCCAGACGAAGGGCAGGAGCATGACCGCCGCTCCCAGCGCGAGCGGCAGATGCGCAGCGACCCGGCCGACCGTGACGGACCCGCGCATCAGTAGTGCACCCGGCGGTCGAGCGCGACCGCCTGGAGGATGGAGAAGGCGAGGATGAAGGCAAGGAAGATCAGCGTCAGCGCGGCTGCGTAGCCGATCCGGAAGTACTGGAAGCCTTCGAGCCAAATCACGTAGAGCAGCACTTCGGAGGCGCCGGCAGGGCCGCCTTCGGTCAGCACCCGCACCGTGTCGAACACCTTGAAGGCGGTGATCGAGGTCGTGACCGTGACGAACATCGTCGTCGGGCCAAGCAGCGGCCAGGTGACGCGCAGGAAACGGTCGATGCCGCCTGATGCCCCGTCGAGCGCTGCCGCCTCGTAGAGGTCGGCAGGGATCGCCGACAGCCCCGCGAGGAAGAGGATCATATTGAAGCCGACGAGCTGCCACAGCCCGATCGCGGCGAGGGTAGGGATGACGAGAGCCGGGTCGGAGAGGAACGCCACCTCGCCCAAGCCAAGCGCGAGCGTGATCTCGCGCACCGGCCCGAGCCGCGGGTGCAGAAGGAACTGCCACACTGTTGCCATGGCGATCAGAGTCGAGGTGACGGGCAGGAAGTAGATCACCTCGTAGACGGAACGGCTTCTGATCCTCCCGTGTACGAGCAAAGCTGCGCCGAGGCCGAGCAGCACGCCGCCAGGCAGCACGATCGCGACATAAGCGAAGGTGTTCGCGATCGAGCGTCGGAACACAGGGTCTGCAAGCGCGCGGGCGAAGTTCTCGAGGCCCAGGAAGCGGGTCTCGACCGCGCCGAGCTCGTAGTCCGTCAGGCTGAGCCAGACGAGCGCGACGACGGGCACGACGTAGATCAGGAGGAGCAGCAGCGTGGCGGGCGCGGCGAAGGCGTGGCCGGCACCGAGGATGAGGCCTGCGTCGAGACGCGCGGTTGCGGCGGCCGCCCTCATGCCGCCGCCTCGTGAGGCACGCTGCCGGCTACAAGGCGCCTTCCCTCCCTGTCGAAGAGATGCGCCCGCGCGGGATCGGGCAGGAGCCAGAGCCGGTCGCCGAGCAGCCCGGCGGCCCTTGCCGCATCATGGGCATCGGCCGCGAGCCGGCAGACGATCTCCGTGGCATCCGCATCTTCAAGCGTGGCGTAGAGGAGCCACTCGGCGCCGAGATTCTCGGCGCGGCGCAGAAGCGCGGGAAGCGCGCCAGGCGTGCCAAGCCGGACGGGCGCGACAGACTCCGGCCGCAGCCCGAGCGTCGCTGCGCCCGCAACCCACGGTAGACCGAGCCGGACGCCGCCCGCGACGAGCCGGCCACCCTGTTCTGAGACCGGAACGAGGGAGATGGGCGGCGAGCCGATGAACTGGGCAACAGCCACCGTCGCGGGCCGGTCGTACAGCTCCGCCGGCGTGCCGAGCTGCACGATCCTGCCTTCGAGCATCAGCGCGACGCGGTCGGACATGGTCATCGCCTCGGTCTGGTCGTGCGTGACGTAGACGAAGGTTGCGCCGAGGCGTCGGTGCAGGTCGGCGAGCTCGCCGCGCATGTGCACGCGCAGCTTCGCGTCCAGATTGGAGAGCGGCTCGTCCATCAGGAAGGCGTCCGGCCTGCGCACCATGGCGCGGCCGAGGGCGACGCGCTGGCGCTGGCCGCCCGAGAGCTCGGCAGGTTTGCGGTCAAGCAGCCCGTCGATCTGCAGCGAAGCGGCCACGGCTTCCACCTCCGCCATGATCCCGCGCATCACTCGCCGGCGCCGCGGCGAGAGGAGACGGAGGAGTGGCAGGCGTTCGGCGAGGGTGAGTCTCTGCATCTCGAGCGGTGTTGCGATGTTCCGCGCGACGCTCATATGCGGGTAAAGAGCGTACGACTGGAACACCATGGCCACACCTCGGGCGGCGGGCTTCAGCCCATCGACCGGCCGGCCGCCGATCGTGACCGTGCCCCTGTCCTGCCGTTCGAGCCCGGCGATGATCCTCAGAAGCGTCGATTTGCCGCAGCCGGATGGGCCGACGAGGGTGAGGAACTCGCCGTCGCAAACATGCAAGGTGACGTCGGTCAGCACCTGCGTGCTGCCGAAAGACTTGCCTATGCTTTCGAGCCCGATGGCCGCCACACGCTGCCCCTCGTCTTGCGGTGCCGAACGCTACGGCGGGCCTGCGTGGCCTCGATGACGGCGTCGTTGCAGTTTGGTGAAATCCTCCGCAGCCGCTTCAGGCGGCCAGCGTTTCCCTGGCCAGGCGGCGCACGCCCATCTCGCACAGCGTCTCGGCGATCACGCCCACCGCCCGGCGCATGTCGTCCGGGAAGAGGCGCCCGATCGCGCCGACGCGGAAGGTCGGCGCCTCCGTGGTCGAGAAGTTCGAGATCAGGAAGCCGCGGCGCTTCAGAAGATCGACGAAGCTCTGCAGAGAGAAGGCCGGGTCGGGCGGCTGGTGCATGTTGACGATGATCGGCCCCTGGCGGTCGCGCGGCAGCCAGGGCGTGAGCCCGAGCGAGACGAGCCCGTCGTAGAGGATGCGCGCGTTCTCGCTGTAGCGGGCAAGCCGCGCTGGCTGCCCGCCCTCGGCAGCGAAGATGTCGAGCGCCACTTCGAAGGCAGCGAGCGCCTGGATCGCAGGGGTGAAGCGTATCGAGCCCCAGCCATAGAGGCGTGTGTGCTGCAGAAGGTCGGCGAGATCGAGGCTCCATGACCCGGCGTTGCCGCGGCAGGCCTCAAGCCGGTCGATCCTGGCCACGGCGAAACCGATCCCGGGCATCGCCTCGAGGCACTTGTTTGAGGAGAACACGATCGCATCGACCTCCGGATGGGCGCCGAGATCGAACGGGATGGCGCCGAAGGCGGAGACGGCATCGACGATCAGCCGCCTGCCCGCTGCCTGCACGGCTTGTGCGATCTCCTCGATCGGGTTGACGACCGCTGTCGCCGTTTCGCTGTGCACGACTGAGACGGTGGCAATGTCAGGATGGTCGGCGAGCGCCCTTGCGACCATCGCGCCGGTGGCGACCTGGCCCTCGGGGATCTCGATCGGCACCGGGATTCGCCCAGCCTCGCTCGCGAGACGGATCATGCGCAGACCGTAATTGCCATTGTTCGGGATCAGTACCTTCCCCGCGGGCGGCACGAAGGTGCGCAAGGCAGCCTCGACGATGAAGTGCCCGCAACCCTGCAGTGGCAGGCAGACATGCTCGCCCTGCCGGCCGCCGGCAATCGCCAGCACCCGCTCCCGCAGGGCGGCGTAGCGGGCGCGCGTGTCGTTGTCCCAGGGCGCGATGTCCTGCGCCATGGCGGCCTTCACGCGGGGGTCTGTCTGAACGGGGCCGGGGATGAGAAGGAGGGGAGGTTCGCGCATCGCGCCCTCATGCCACGGGTGGGCCAGGTTTTCCACTGCCTCCGGTTCGGGGGCCCGGGCCGCATTTAGGCGATCAAGGCGCCACCCATCTCGCGCATGAGCTTGCGCCGGATCGCTTCGGCGAAGTCGGCGTAGCTCTCGGCGCGCATCACGAAGGCGCCTGGGCCGGTGATGACCTCGCCAGCGTAGTAGGCCTCGAGGTCCGGTTCCTCGTCGACCACGGCGAGGGCGTTGACGGTGATGCCGAGCGCCGCCGCCGCTGCCCGACCGGCGGTCGCGGGTATGCCTGCGTTCGCAGGCCCGTCGCCCGAGATGTCGATCACCCTGCGCGCAGCGGGGAAGGGGCAGCGGGAGACGAGCGCCGCGGCGGCGACCAGCGCCTCGCCGAGTGCTGTCGCGCCGGGGGGAAGGACGCGTGGAGTCTCGTCTATGGCCGCAGCGAGGGCTTCCGCTTCCTCAGCGCTCGCGACCCGGCGCCAGGGAACGGCGAGATCGCGCGCGCCCGGGCCCGCCCAGAGGAGAACCGCCACCGCCACCGCCCCGTGCGGCCCAGCGGTCGCCCGTGCGACGAGTTCGGCATCGCGGAAGGCTGCGGCGTAACCGCCGAGCATCAGCCCGAACTCGCCGAAATCGACGCTTGCCGAGACATCCACCGCGAGCGCCAGGGCGAGATCCACTGGCCCTGCCGCGGCAAGCAGGGAGCCGGCAGGAAGGGCCGGGGCGGCGAGCAGGGCGCGTCTCGCAATCGGCATCACGGGGAGGCTGCCGCAACGGAGAGGGCAGTACCAGCGGGGAAGTGTCTAGCCTGCGGCCGGGCAACCGAGGGTGGCTTTCCGTGACAGGGAATTAAGCTGCCCTTCCCTCGGGGCGCCGCTACTTTATGATCCGGTGATCCGGACGGCGCCTGAAGCCTTGGGTCTGGCCTGACGCCACGCCCGTGATCCGGAGTGGGAGGGGACGGCCGAAAGGTGGTTCGGTTCAAGGGGGATTTCGTGCTGGACACAAGCCAGGCCTCTCTGCTCGCGACCACGGATCGGCCGCCGCCGGAGCCGCCCGTCGAGTTCAGGGCGCCTTGCGCGCATCTGCCGGTCTCGACGCTTATGCTCCACCTCGCGCGCGACTGGCCGGCGGAGCGGATCACCCTCGGCGAGATGATCCACGCCTTCGGCACGCGCGGCTATGGCCTCCTGATCGTCCTGTTCGCGCTCCCGAACCTGATCCCGATCTACATCCCCGGCTGGTCGCCGATCTTCGGCATCCCGCTGATGATCGTCTGCATCCAGCTCGCGCTTGGCCTGCCCCAGCCGCGGCTTCCCTCGATCCTAACCCGCCGGTCGCTCAGGAAGGCGGACCTTCTGCTGATCGTTGAGAAGTCGGTACCCTGGCTCAAGTGGATCGAGCGCTATGTTCGCCCCCGGCCCTCGATCCTCACAGGGGCGATGGCCGCGCGGCTGATCGGCGTCTACGGCACCTGGCTTGCCTTCCTCGTCGTCATCCCGTTGCCGCTGACGAATGGGCCGACGAGCCTCGCCTGCGCCATCATGGCCTTTGGGCTGATGGAAGAGGACACGCGCTCTATCGTCGTCGGCGCTGTTGTCGGCATCGGCGCCTCGATCCTCGCTCTGTCGATTATCGGCGGCGTAGGCTGGGTCCTGGTCAAGGGACTCGGGTTCCTCTTCTGAGCGGGTCGCCCACCGCCCCCTGCCCCGGGGGCTGTCGCGGCTGCACGCACCGGTGCACACTCCCGCGCGGTGACGGTGGCCCGCAAGGGCTGAAACGGGAACGCGGTGCGGACGAACTGCCCCAAGCCGCGGCTGCCCCCGCAACTGTAGGCGAGGAGCGGCTGCCATACGCCACTGGATGAGGTGCGACGCATCGTCCGGGAAGGCGGCAGACGCGCAGGACACGCTCGTCCTCCCTCGCGAGCCAGGAGACCGGCCGGCACCGGTCGTGCGCGCGCGCGGGGCGGGGTGAACCTGCGCAACGGACGAGTGTCCGCAGGCGGCGACAAGCGGGGGGTGTGGTCGTCGGGAGGCTGCGGACAACCGGCATGCGCGCGTATCGTTCCGGCCTTGCAGGCCGCTCCGCCCGGTCACGGCAACAGCGGAGCATGGCATGCAGGTCAAAACTCTTGCCGCGGTCCTCGCGGCTCTTGTCCTTCCCGAGGCAGCGCGAGCGCAGGAGAGCCTGCGCACCCTGCCTGAGACGGTCGTCACCGCGACCCGAATACCGACCCCGCTCGAGCGTATCCCCGCCGGCGTCACTGTGATCGATCGCGAGACGATCGAACGGCGGGGCTACGAGACTCTCGCAGACGCGCTGGCTGCGGTTCCAGGGCTTAGGCTGCGCTCCTCGGGTGGGCTTGGTGCCGAGACGCTCGCCTTCATCCGCGGGGCTGAGACCCGCCATACACTCGTTCTGCTCGACGGCGTTCCCATCAACGACCCGTCCAGTGTTGGCGGTCTGTTCGATTTCGGCAAGGACACGCTCGGCGATGTCGAGCGGATCGAGATCGTGCGCGGCCCCATGTCCACCCTCTATGGCTCTGCTGCCATAGGCGGCGTGGTCAACATCATCTCCCGCCGTGCCGGGGCGCGCCCGCTCGTCGGGTCCGCGCAGCTCGGCGCTGGTTCCCCGCGGGAGTTGGCAGGTCGCGTCTTCGCCGTCGGGCGGCACGGCATGGTCGATGGGTCGGTGAGCGTCGAATCGCTGTCGCGCCTCGGCTCGAATGCGATCGCAGATCGGCTTCGTCTCAACACTGGCGAACGCGACGGGTTCCGCGGCCAGACCGCTGCGGTGCGACTTGGCGTGCAGCCCGCCGCGTGGCTCCGCCTCGAGGGCTTCGGTCGGCAGCGCTATGCGACCTACAGGCTCGACGACTCCGCCTCCATCTCAAGCGAATACCGGCTCTATGACGACCGCAACTTCAACGGCCGCGACCGTTTCGGCATTTTCGGGGGCGGCGTCACGCTCAAGCCCTTCGGCGAGCGGCTGGAGACGCGCCTCAGCGTGGCGCGCACGCGCTATGTGCGGTCGCTCCGGAACCGTCCTGATGAAATCGCCCCGACCGTCGCTGATGACCGCTACGAGGGCAGGCGGGACAGGGTCTCGCTCGACACCACTCTCAGGCTGCCCGATCTGGGCCCGGTCACCTTCGCCGCGGCCACCTTCGGCGCCGAACGGCGATGGGATGGTCTTGGCACCGATACGAGCTTCTCGAAACTCGACGCAACCGACCGCAGCGATGGGGTCTATGCCGGGCTGCAGGGGCGCCTCTTGGGCAGGCTCGACCTCACGGCACAGGTCCGGCGCGAGGAGGGCGAGGAGTTCGGCACGGCGAATACTTGGCGCCTGGGCGGCGTGCTGCAGCTGCCCGAGATCGCTGTCCGAATCATGGCAGCCTATGGCACGAGCTTCCGCGCCCCGGATCTTTACGATCGTTTCGGCATCGGTGGCAATCCGCTGCTCCGCCCCGAGCGCGGGCGGAGCGTCGAAGTCGGCGTCGAGACCGACCTGCCGCTGTTCGGCCGCGACGATGGCGTCACGCTCGGGGCAACCTGGTTCTCGAGCAGGATCACCGATCTGATCCAGTTCACCGGCACGTTCCCGACGGGTCGGAACGAGAATGTCGATCGTGCCAGGATCGAGGGCGCCGAGGCGGTGCTCACGCTGCGCCCCGCCGCCTGGGTGACGCTGCTTGCGAGCTACACCCACACCGATGCGCGCGACGGGAGGGACGATACCCGCCTGCTGCGTCGGCCGGAGCACGCCGCTTCTGCCGCCGCTGAACTGAGCTTCGACCGCTTCAGCTTCAGCCCGGAGATCGTGTTCGTGGGGCGATTCCGCGACCTTCTCACTGCTGATGGAGGACAGTCAGCCGGAGTTGGCCTCTCTCCGTCAGGGGTTCTCGTCAATCTGTCTGCCAGTTTCCGACTGACTGAGATGCTGCGGCTGTTCGCGGTTGCGCGCAACCTCGGCGACAGTGATTTCGAGCCGACCAACGGCTATCAGACGCCCGGCCGGTCCGTGCTCGCAGGGCTCGCGGCGCGCTGGTGATCAGCGCGTCGCCCCAGGCTGCCAGAGCACCTCCGAGGCGCCGCGGTCGTTCAGCCAGCGGCCCAGTACGAACAGGTGATCCGACAGCCGGTTGAGGTAGCGCACCGCGTCCGGGTTGATCCGCTCGGAGGCGGCGAGGGCAACCGTCGCACGTTCCGCAGCCCGAACGACCGTGCGGGCATGATGCGCCCAGGCAGACGCCGGGCTGCCCCCTGGCAGAACGAAGGACCGAAGCGGCGGCAGCTCGGCGTTCATGCGCGCGATCTCGTCCTCCAGCCGGGCGAGCTGCGCGGGCACGATCCGCAGGCTCGCGCCTTCCGCCTCTCCCGGCGCGAGCGGCACGCAGAGATCAGCGCCGAGATCGAACAGGTCATGCTGGATCGCAGCGAGCATCGCATCCGCCGCGGCGAGGTCGGAGCCCGGCTCGCCCGCGCCGGTGACGAGTCGCAACAGCCCGATCGCCGCGTTCGCCTCGTCGACCTTGCCGATCGCCTCGATCCGCAGCGCGTCCTTGCGCACGCGCGTGCCGTCGCCAAGCGAGGTCTCGCCGCCGTCGCCGCCGCGGGTGGTGATTCGATCGAGCCTGACCATGCGCGTCCCTTCCGTGTGCCCCTCAGTCGACGATGCGGAAGCTGATCGGGATGGCGATGCGCTCCGCCACTGGCACGCCGCCGCGCCGGGCTGGGTCGAACCGCCATTGCCAGACCGCCTCCTCCGCCGCCCTGTCGAGCAGGACATGGCCGCTCGAGCGGATCACGTCCACCGCGGAGGGAACGCCTTGCGGGCTGACGGTGACCGCGAGCACGACCGTTCCCTGAATCCGCGCACGCCGCGCCTCGACTGGCACCACCGGATCGACCCTGCGGCTGACCGTCGCCTGGCGGTGCGCGACGAGACCGGCTGCAGAGGCCTCGCGCCCCCGCGATTCGGCCTCCGATCCGCCTCCCGGCCACGGCTCCCCGCCCTCAGCGGCAGGGCGCTTCCGCTGTGCCGGCCTCTCCGTCTGCCGTGGCGTTGGTGGTTCCGGCGGCGGTGCAGGCGGGAGCGGAAGGCTTGCGGCCGCCTTATGGGAGGGAAGCCGATCGGCCGTGGGGAACTCGGTCTCCTCCGTGGTCGTCGCCCCCGCCTCGAGCATAGGCTGCGCCATGGAAGCCTCGGCCTCGCCTTCCGCTGCCGGCGCCGTTGCCGTCGCTGCCTCCGCCCAGGGCGTGTCGGAAGAGTGCCCGCGCCATTGAACCTCGCCGCTTGCGCCGGTCGAGAACACGACCTCGATTGCGTTGCCGTCCGCTTCGGCGTCGGCCCGCGGCCGCTTCGTGCCGAAGGCGACGAGCAGGGCCAAGGCGGCGGCGTGCAAGAGCAGAGCGGCCGTTGCGGCAAGCCTCACGGCAGCACCGTGGGCGTTGCGTCTGTGCCGATCCTGACGCCGAACACCCTGCCTGCGGCCTCGGGCGTCATCACCGATCGGGCGGGGCCGTCAGCCTCGATACGCCCGGCGGAGAGCAGCACGATCCGGTCTGCGAAGCGGCTGGCGAGAGAGAGATCGTGCAGCACCACGACGACCACGCGCCCTGCCTCTGCCTCTGCCCTGAGCAGCCGCATCAGCGCGAAGCCCTGCGCAGGGTCAAGATCAGCTGCTGGCTCGTCGAGAAGCAGCACCGCGGCTCCGGTGGCGAGCACGCGCGCGAGCATCGCACGCCGCGCCTCGCCGCCGGAAAGCCTGTCGACGCGCCTCCCCGCGAGGTGCCCGAGACCGCAGGCGGCGATCGCCCGCTCCACCTCGCGCTCGCCCCTGTCTCCATGCGGCAGGCGGCCGAGCGCGACAACCTCGCGCACGGTCAGGCCCCAGGCGGCGTGCGCACCCTGCTCGAGCCAGGCGATGCGACGCGCCCGCTCTGCCCGCGTGAGCGACCAAAGCGGCGTGCCAGCGAGCGTCACCTGCCCGGCCTCAGGTTCGACGAGGCCGGCGAGGACGGCAAGCAGCGTGCTCTTTCCGGCACCGTTTGGCCCCGCAAGCGCGGTGAGCGAGCCGCCCTCGAGCAGCAGGGAAATGCCGTCGAGCACGGGGATGCCGCCGCGGGCCACGACCAGTCCCGTCGCCGCGATCACGCCTTCGCTCCCTGCGTGACGGCAAGATGGAGCAGAATCGGCGCACCAATCAGCGCGGTGAGGACGCCGAGGCGGAGTTCCTGCTGCAGCGGCACGAGACGGACCGCGATGTCGGCCGCAAGCACGAGCGCTGCGCCGCCGAGGGCTGAGGGGACGAGCAGGGCACCGGGCCGTTCGCCTGCCCAAAGCCGCAGCAGGTTCGGCACGATCAGGCCGACGAAACCGACCGCTCCCGCGACCGCAGCCCCGGCACCGACGGCGAGCGCAGCGCCGGCGGCCGCGCGCCGCACGGTCCCCACGACATCCACGCCCAGGCTCGCAGCAGTCGCTTCCCCGAGCGTCAGCGCATCGAGACGCCGCCCGAGCCCGAGCAGGAGCACAAGCCCGGCGGCGACGGCAGGCACGGCGAGCGCCACCTCACGCCAGCCCCTGTCCTCCAGGCTGCCGAGCAGCCAGACGGTGATCTCCGCCAGTGCGAAAGGGTTCGGTGCGAAGGAGAGGGCGACAGTGACCGCCGCGCCGGTGAGGGAGGCGACGGCGACGCCCGCAAGCACGAGCGAAGCACCGGTGCCAGCACGCGAGGCAAGAGCGAGGATCGCGCCGGCGGCGAGCGCGGCGCCGACCAGCCCGCCCGCGGGCAGCGCAAACGGCGTGAGCGATGCGAGACCGTAATAGTACACCAGCACAGCCCCGAGCGAGGCCCCGCCCGTGACACCGAGCAGGCCCGGATCGGCAAGCCGGTTGCGCAGAAGCCCCTGCAGAGCCGCCCCGGCCGCCCCGAGGCCCGAGCCGACCGCAAGCGCGAGCACGGTGCGGGGGGCGCGCAGCTCCCACAGGATCGTTGCGTCGACGTATCCGAACCCCGCCTGTCCGACGAACAGCGAAAGCCCAGCGAGAAGCGCGGCGAGAGGGGCGAGTGCGCGCGTCATCGATGGAGCGAGAGCAGGAAGGCAGCGCGCGCCGCATAGGGGCTACCGCAGGCAAGCAGGGCTTCGTCGATTGTTGCGCGGGGGATGCCGGCTCTGGCGATCGCCGGGTGGTGCGTCAGCGCCGTCGACAGCGAGGTAGGCCCTCCCGGCCGGGCGGTGACAAGCAGATCGGGCGGGGCCGCGAGCACGCGCTCAAGCGGAACGAAACCGTAGCCCGCGTAGGGTGCTGCGTTGTCGAAACCGGCTGCGGCAAGGACGGAGTCGGCAAGCGTGCCGCGCCCCGGCGCGAAGCCGCGCGCCTGCCAGACAAGAGCCCGCGGGCGGGCGCCCTCGCGCCGCGGAATGGCGGCGAGCGCAGCCTGCATCTCTGCTGCGAGGGCGCGCGCCTTCTCGCTCTCCCCGACGGCTTCGCCGACCCGCAGGAGCTGCTCCTCGATCGCCCCGAACCCGTCGGCGAGGCCGAGCCTGATCACCGGGACGCCGCGTCGCGCAAGCGCGGCGGCAGCTCCTGCCCCGCCCCAGGGGCCCGCGACCGCGAGATCGGGCGCAAGCGGGAGCACAGCCTCCGCTGCGGGGCGCACGCGCGGGATGCCGTGGGCGCGATCCGCCACAGCCGACAGGGTCGGGTCTGTGGCGAGCGGGGAGAGCGCAGCGATCCGCTCGCGCGGCAGCAGAAGCACAAGCAGCTGGTCGGCGCAAAGATTGAGCGAGACCACGCGGCTCGGTGCCGCCTCAGCCGGAGCGACGAGCCCGGATAGGAGAAGGGCGGCGGCGAGCCTAGACAACCACGACACCGTGATGCTTCGCCTTGTGCGGCGGCTCGACATGGATGGTGATGACGCTGTCCGCGATCTCCGCCTTCAGCGCATCCTCGACCCGGTCGCAGATCTCGTGCGCGGTGCCGACGCGCATCTCCTCAGGCACGACCAGGTGGAATTCGATGAAGGTGAAGCGCCCCGAGTGGCGGGTGCGTATGTCATGCGCCTCGATCGCGCCTGCGGCATGTGTTGCGACGATGGCGCGGATCCTCTCGAGCAGCGCCGGATTCACAGCCTCGTCCATCAGCCCAGCGACGCTCTCGCGCACCAGCCGCCAGCCCGACCAGAGGATGTTCGCAGCCGTCAGCGCCGCCACGGCCGGGTCGAGCCAGAGGAGGCCTGTCGTCGCGACGAGGCCGACACCGACGAGGACACCGACCGAGGTGATCACATCTGCAAAGATGTGGCGCGCATCGGCGATGAGGGCCGGTGAGCGCAGCCGCCGCCCGCGCCTGAGCAGGAGCCAGGCCCAGGAGCCGTTGATCGCTGTCGCCACCCCGTTCACCGCGAGGCCGAACAGCGGCTGGTCCGGCGGCCGCGGCGCGATCAGCGCAAGCCACGACTCGCGCAGGATCAGGAGTGCTGCGACCACGATCAGCGCTCCCTCGAGCACGGCGGAGAAGTACTCCGCCTTGGCGTGGCCGTAGGGGTGGTTTGCGTCCGCCGGGCGCTGCGCGTAGAGCACGGCGCCGAGCGCTGCGATCGCGGCGACGACATTGACGACGCTTTCGAGCGCATCCGCCATCAGGGCGACGCTGCCGGTGATCCAAAAGGCAGCGGCCTTCAGCGATAGCACGACGAGCGAGACCGCGAGGCTTGCGGCAGCGAGGGTGGCGGCAGGCGTCATCGCGCGCCCCTTAGCATGGCAGGCCGGCGGGCGCGAAGGCGCCTGAACACCCGGGCCACTGTCGGACCCATCAGCCGGCCGCACCGGGCGGAGCGTCCGCACAGGCCCCGGTCAGATGCGCAACGCGTGGGACGCTGCCTCTGCGCTTTGGGAGCGTCCGTAGAGGCCCTGGTCAGACGCTGAAATACTTGGCGCGCCGGTGGTGCACGACGATCGCCGAGGTCGACTGCTCGGGGTGGAGCTGCCACTCGTCCGACAGGGTCACGCCGATACGCTCCGCCCCGAGCAGTCGCAGAAGCGGCTCCTGGTCCTCGAGGTTTGGGCAGGCCGGATAGCCGAAGGAGTAGCGGCTGCCGCGATAGCCCTGCTGCAGCATCTTCTCGATGTCGCGGTCGTCCTCTGCGGCGAAGCCGAGCTCGGCGCGAATCCGCTTGTGCACGTACTCTGCCATCGCCTCGGCGACCTCGACCGAGAGCCCGTGCAGGTAGAGATAGTCCTGGTAGCGGTTCGCCTCGAACCATTCCCGCGCCCGGTCGGAGGCCTTCTGGCCGACGGTGACGACCTGCAGCCCGATCACGTCGCGCCTGTCCGGGCCGTCGTCGATGTCGCGGAAGAAGTCGGCGATGCACTCGCCGTCCTCCTTGGCCTGGCGCGGCAGGGTGAAGCGGGCGAGCTCGGTCGTCCCGTCCTCGTCGAAGATGACGACGTCGTTGCCTTCGCCTGCTGCCTTCCAGTAGCCGTAGACTGCCTGTGGCTTGAGGATCGCCTCGTCTTCGCAGAGCTTCAGCATGCGCTTGAGAACGGGGCGGAGTTCCTGCTTCGCCCAGCCGAGGAAGTCCTCGAGCCGTCTGCCCTGCTTCCTAAAGCCCCACTGGAACTGGTAGAGCGACCGCTCGTTGATGAAGGGAACGACGGCCCTGGTCGGCGCCTCGATCAGCCGCGGGCCCCAGAAGGGTGGGGTCGGCGTCGGGTCGTTGCCGTAGAGCCGGCGTCGTCGTGCTGCGGCATAGGCGCGGTCGACGGGCTGCGTGGCCGCCTCGGTCGCCTGCCCGAGGGTGCGCCGGGTGTTGGAGGGCTTGCCGCGTCGGCGCGCCTGCACCGCGGCGAGATAGTCGTCGAACTGCCCCGACGTCACCTTGTCCATCAGGTGCAGCCCGTCGAAGGCGTCCCGCGCGTAAGCCACACGGCCGGAGCCGTAGGCCGCGACACAATCCTGCTCGACATAGTTCCGCGTCAGCGCCGCGCCGCCGAGGATGACGGGGATGGACACGCCCTGGCGCGTCATCTCCTCGAGGTTCTCGCGCATCACGACGGTCGACTTCACGAGCAGCCCTGACATGCCGATCGCGTCCGCGCGGTTCTCGTTCGCCGCCTTCAGCATCTCGGCGAGCGGCACCTTGATGCCGAGATTGATCACGCGGTAGCCGTTATTGGTCAGGATGATGTCGACGAGGTTTTTGCCGATGTCGTGCACGTCGCCCTTGACGGTGGCGAGCACGATCGTTCCCTTCTGCTGGCCCTCGACGCGTTCCATGAGCGGCTCGAGATAGGCCACAGCCGCCTTCATCGTCTCCGCACTCTGCAGCACGAAGGGCAGCTGCATCTTGCCTGCGCCGAACAGCTCGCCGACCACCTTCATGCCGTCGAGCAGGATGTCGTTGATGATCGAGAGCGGCGTGTGGCCCTTGGCGATCGCATCGGCGAGGTCCTGCTCGAGCCCCTTGCGGTCGCCGTCGACGATCCGGTCCTTGAGCCGCTCCTCGACCGTCTCGGCGCGCTTGCGCTTGCCGGTGTCGGCGGCCTTTCGATCCGCGAACAGTTCAAGCATCGCCTGCAGCGGGTCGTAGCCCTCGGCGCGGCGGTCGAAGATCAGGTCCTCGGCGAGCTTCACCTCCTCTGGCGGGATCTGGTGCAGCGGCTTGATCTTCGAGACGTGCACGATCGCTGCGGTCATGCCCGCCTTCACGGCGTGATCGAGGAACACCGAGTTGAGCACGTGCCGCGCTGCCGGATTGAGCCCGAAGCTGATGTTGGAGAGGCCGAGCACGATCTGGATCTCGGGGAACTCCTCCCGGATCATCCGGATCCCCTCGAGCGTCCAGAGGCCGAGCTTGCGGTCGTCCTCGTTGCCGGTGGCGATCGTGAAGGTGAGCGGATCGATCATCAGGTCCGCTTGCGGTAGGCCGTAGCGGCCGCAGGCGAAGTCGACGAGCCTGCGGGCGATCCGGAGCTTGTCCTCCGCCGTCTTCGCCATGCCGCGCTCGTCGATGGTCAGAGCGATCACGGCGGCGCCGAACTTGCGCGCAAGCGCCATGCGCTCGGCGGCGGCGCGCTCGCCTTCCTCGAAGTTGATCGAGTTGATGATCGGCTTGCCGCCATGCAGCTTCAGCGCCGCCTCGATCACGGCCGTCTCGGTGCTGTCGATCACGAGCGGGGCATTCACCGAGGAGGTGAAGCGCTTGACCACCTCCGTCATCTCAAAGAGCTCGTCGCGGCCGACGAAGGCGGTGCAGATGTCGAGGCTGTTCGATCCCTCGGCGATCTGCTCGCGCCCCATCGCCACGCAGCCGTCCCAGTCGTTGGCGGCCTGGAGCTCGCGCCACCTCTTCGAGCCGTTGGCGTTGCAGCGCTCGCCGATTGAGAAGTAGCTGTTCTCCTGGCGCAACGGCACCGCGCCGTAGAGCGAGGCGACGGCAGGGATCCAGACGCTCTTGCGCGCCACTGGCGCGGGCCGCAGGCGCGACCCGGAGCGGCGGCGCAGCATCGCGTCGAGCGCCTCGATGTGGCTGTTGTTTGTGCCGCAGCAGCCGCCCACCAGGTTGAGCCCGTCTTCGACGATGAAGCGCTCGATCCAGACGGCGAGCTCCTCGGGCGTCAGCGGATAGTGGGTGCGTCCGTCGACGAGCTCCGGCAGGCCCGCATTCGGCTGGACGGAGAGCAGTCCCGGCCAGTTCTGCGAGAGCCACCGCACGTGCTCGGCCATCTCCTGCGGCCCAGTGGCGCAGTTGAGGCCGATCAGCGGCACATCGAGCGCATGCACCACGGTCGCTGCGGCGGCGATGTCTGGGCCGACGAGCAGCGTTCCCGTGGTCTCGACCGTCACCTGCACGAAGATCGGCACGTCCTCGCAGTTCGCCTTACGACGCGCTGCCTTGGCGCCATTGACGGCAGCCTTGATCTGCAGCGTGTCCTGGCAGGTCTCGATCAGGATCGCATCCGCCCCGCCGGCGATCAGCCCGTCCGCCTGCACGGTCAGCGCCGCCTCCAGCGTGTCGTAGTCCACGTTGCCGAGGGTGGGCAGCTTCGTTCCCGGCCCGATCGAGCCAACCACCCAGCGGTGGCGCCCGTCAGCGAACGCCTCCGCCGCCTCGCGCGCGATCTCGACGGCGCGCCTGTTCAGCGCGAAGGCTTCCGACTCAAGGCCGAACTCGGCAAGTGTCAGCGGGCTTGCGCCGAAGGTGTTGGTCTCGACCATGTCGGCGCCGGCTGCGAAATAGCCGCGGTGGATCTCGCGCACGATGTCCGGGCGCGAGATGTTCAGCACCTCGGTGCAGTTCTCGCGGCCCATGAAATCGCGCTCGACATCGAGGGCCATCGCTTGGATGCGCGCACCGAAGCCGCCGTCGCAGAGCAGAACCTGGTCCTTCAGCGCGTCGAGGAGATTGGGGCTTGGCATGGCGCTTCTGTCCTCAGGGAACGGAGGTGCTGCGCGGCACAGGCAGCGGGGCGGCGCGCACGGCTGGCGCGGTGGCGAGATGAATCAGCACAGGCAGCGCCGTGCCGACGGCAACGGGCGGCGCCACGATAAGCCCTGCCTCGGCGAGGGGGCGCGAGACGGCGGCGGAGGAGAGCCCAGCGGTGGTGTGGGCAAGGCGCCGGATCAGGTCCTCCCGCGCATGCGGGGCGAGATCGATCACCGCCACCGTGCCGCCCGGGGAGACGAGGCGGGCGGCCTCCGCAAGCACCGTCGCCGGGTCGTCGGCGTAATGCAGCACCATGCAGAGAAGGACGAGGTCGAAAGAGGCGTCCGGCAGCGGCAGGCTGGCCATGTCGGCCTGGCGCACGGCACAGTTTGCGAGGCCCTGTTCGGCGATCCGCGTGCGGGCGAGCGCGAGCATACGCCGCGACAGGTCGACGCCGAGCACGCTCTCTGCGCGTGGGGCGAGCAGGGCCATCATCCTGCCAGTGCCGCAGCCGATGTCGAGCACGCGGCCGAGGCTGCCCCGGGGCAGGCGGGCGAGAAGCGCCTCCTCGATCGTGCGCGCGGGCAGGTCAAGCGTACGCATCTCGTCCCAGGCGGCGGGGTTGTCGCGGAAGGTGGCGAGCGCCTCGCGCGCCCGTTCGGCAGCGCGGGCGGCGGCGCGGCGCCTGTCTGCCGCCCGTGTCGGGTCATCCTCCGCGACCGCGGCGAGCGCGGCTTTCGCGAGCGCTGCGGCCGGCCCCTCCCGGGCGAGGCGGAACCATACATTCGGCCCCTCCGGCTGGCGCAGGAGAACGCCCGCATCGCAGAGGAGCTTCAGGTGGCGCGACAGCCTAGGCTGCGATTGGCCGAGGATCTCGGTGAGGTCGGAGACGCACCATTCGCCGGCCGCGCAGAGGGCGATCAGGCGTAGTCTCGTTGGCTCGGCGATGGCGCGCAGGGCGAAGAGGACTCGTTCCATCCGTTCCAAATCACATAAGGATATGCTTATGTCCATGGGAATGGAAAAGATTCCCCTCTTCGCCGTCGCACCGCACCACCTCGCCGATCTCCAGGAGCAGAACGCAGCCGAAGAGCTCGCGGTCGTCGCGCCAGAAGGCGTGGCCGTCGCAGAGGGCATCACGGTCGAGCGCGTCGGCAGGCCGAGGTTCGGCCATCGCCCAGGCTGCGCCTGCTGCGCCCCGCCCGCGGCTCTGGCAGAGGCGCTGAACCGCCTCTTCATCCGCCGCGCGCGCGCCGAGGTCGCGTTCTTCCGGCGCGTGGCGATCGCCCTGCCGCGCGCCGAGCTCGACCGCGCCTTCGCAGACGTGCTGGTTTCGGCGCGGTTTCGTATCGAAGCGGCGGAGTTGCAAGGTCTGGAGCACCGTTGGGACGCCGGATCGAACCCGCGAGTTTGCAAGCGGGGTTGACCCGAGCTGCCCGCCCGGCATCATCCATCGACAGTGGGCGTGGGCCGGCATCGGCATGGAGCGCTGGCGGCGGTGACGACGGAGGCACGGTGACGATGGAGGCACTGGGCACGGTCGGGCTGCGCGAGGCGGAAGGGGTGTGCGGAACCGTGAGCGCCTTCCGCACGCTCGGCCCGAGCGACCATTGGCGCGGCGGGTTCACGCCCGACAGCGTCGCGGAGCGGCCCGTGCACGATGCTTCTGTGATCGAGCGCGCCCTCCACGCGAGGACCGGGCCGCGCGGAAGCGGGGAGGCAGAGGCCACAGCCGGGTGCATCGCCCCTGCCGGGCCGGCCGCCTGCCTGGCGTTCTTCCTGAGGCGGGCGGAACGACTTGGCGGCTGAGCTGGACAGGCTGCCGGCCGAGGAGGCAAGCGAGTTCCAAGTGGCGCTCGCGCCGCCGCCGCTTGCCGAGATCTCGGGCGGCAATGCCGGGATTCCCGGCGTCTGGACCTTCGCCGCGCCGCAGCCTGGGCCGCATACATGCCTCGTCTCGCTGATCCACGGCAACGAGTATGCCGGAGCGATCGCGCTCGCCGAGCTCAGGCGCCTCGCAGGTCTTCCCGCGCGCGGCCGGCTGTCGCTCGTCTTCGCCAATCTCGAAGCCTTCGCGCGCTTCGACCCGCGCGCGCCGACGGCAAGCCGCTATGTCGACGAGGACCTCAACCGCCTCTGGTGCCGCGCCGTTCTCGACGGGCCGCGGGACAGCGCTGAGCTTCGTCGCGCGCGCACGCTTCGCCCATTGTTCGACACGGTGGATGTGCTCGTCGACCTCCACTCGATGCTTTGGGACGGCGATCCGCTCATCCTCTGCGGCGCCACCGAGAAGGCGCGGCGGCTCGCGCTTGCGATCGGCGCGCCGCCGCTCGTGGTTGGGGACCAGGGGCATCTCGGCGGGCGTCGCCTGATCGACTACCGCCCCTTCGCCGACCCGGGCTCGCCGCGCGCTGCCGTGCTCGTAGAGGCGGGGCAGCACTGGCAGGCGGCGACAGTCCGCACCATGCGGCGGGCGATCGCGGGCGTCTTACGCCACACCGCGCAGCTCGGCGAGGCGGCAGCGGGCTTCGCCCCCGCTCTCGCTGCCGAGACCCCGGTGGTCGCGGAAGTCACCATGACGGTGACGGCCGAGAGCAACGATTTTCGCTTCGTGCGCCCCTTCCGCGGCGGCGAGGTCGTGCCAGACCGCAACACGCTGATCGCGCTCGACGGCGATGCCGAGATACGCACACCGCACGACGACTGCATCCTGGTGATGCCGTCGCTGCGCCCAAGCCGCGGCCACACGGCGGTGCGGCTCGCCCGCCGCGTCGGCTGAACGCCAGGTTTCAGGCGGGCTCGCCGAAGACTGGCTCGGCGCCGTGCGCGCGCAGCATCGCCGCCACCCGCCCGATCGCCGCCTCAACCAGGGCCTCATCCGTGCCGCGGGCGACGATCGCAACGCCGCTGCCGCCGGCGCGGTAATAGGGGTAGCTGCCGAGGGAGACTCCGGGGCTCTCCGCCTGGATGGCGCCGAGCGGGGCGGCGATCGTGCCCTCGAATACGCCGCTTGCGTGCACCGTGCGGCTGACCGTCGGCACCCCGCCCTCGAGCGTCGGTGCGATCGCCTCGAACATCGCCTGCATCACCTTGGGCACGCCCGCCATGACGAAGACGTTGCCGATCCGGAACCCAGGAGCGACGGAGACGGCGTTGCGGATCAGGCTCGCGCCCAGGGGCATCGTCGCCATGCGCTGGCGCGCGGCGTTGAACTCGACAGGCGGGTCCCGCCGCGCATAGTCAGCCGCCATCTCCGCATAGGCCTCCGGGTGCAACACCCAAGGCACGCCGAATGCCTCGGCGACGCATTCGCTGGTGATGTCGTCATGCGTCGGCCCTATGCCGCCGGTGGTGAAGACGTAAGTGAAGCGCGGCCGCACCTCGTTCAGCGTTGAGACGATTGCGCGCCGGTCATCGGGTATCACCCGCACCTCGCGCAACGGGATGCCGAGCTCGCCTAGGCGCTGGCCGAGGAACTGGATGTTGGCGTCCCGCGTGCGGCCTGAGAGCACCTCGTCTCCGATCACGATCAGGCAGGCGGTGGGGCGCGTGTCTGTCATGCCAGGGTCCTCGTCCGCGCTCAGAGCCAGTCGCGCAACATCACCACAAGCGGCCTGTCTGCCGGCGGCATCGGGTAGTCCCCGAGCCTTTCGGGGCGCACCCAGGCGAGCGCCTGGCCCTCGCGCGGCTGTGGCGTGCCCTGCCAGCGCCGGCAGAGATAGAGCGGCATCAGCAGGTGGAACTTCTCGTAGGCATGGCTTGCGAAGGCGAAGGGAGCGAGGCAGGAGGCGGAGACGTCGACGCCGAGCTCCTCAGCAAGCTCGCGGATCAGAGCCGCCTCCGGCGTCTCGCCGGGGCGCACCTTGCCGCCCGGGAACTCCCACAGCCCGGCGAGCGCCTTGCCATCGGGGCGCCGCGCGAGCAGCACCCGCCCGTCCCCGTCGATCATCGCCACGGCGGAGACGAGGAGGAGCGGGCGGTCGGCAGCGAGCGAAAGCGCGCCCGGTGCCGGCCTGCCATGCCCGGTCGCGGCCATTCGGTCTGCGCGGGTGAGCGCGAACCAGCGCACCGGGAAGGCCCCGCCGCGCGAGACGAAGTCATGCTCTGCCTCGTGGGTGAAGCGGAACCCCTCCTTCTCGAGCACGCGCATCGAGGGGGCGTTGTCGTCGGCGACATAGGCGACCAGCCGGTCGAGCCCAAGCGTGCCGAAGGCCCAGGAGACGAGACGCGCAACCGCCTCGCTCGCCACCCCGTGGCCCCAGTAGCGTCGGCCGACCCAGTAGCCGATACGCCCCGTGTCGGGGCTTTCGCGCGTCAGCCCGATGACGCCGAGCGGGTGCTCCTCCTCACGGCCGGTGATGCAGAAGTGGAAGGCCCGCCCGGCAAGCCGGTCAGCGGCCGACCTCGCGATCCAGTCCGCGAGCGCCTCGCGCCCGTACGGGAACGGCACCGGGCCGAGATTGCGCGCAACCTCCCAGTCGTTGATCAGCCGGTGCAGCGGCACGCAATCCTCGAGTGCGAGCGGGCGAAGCCGCAGACGTTCCGTCAGAAGAACGTGCTCGGCAGGCTCAGCTTCGGTAGCTGCCATTGATGTCGATGTAGGCGTGGGTGAGGTCGCAGGTCCACACCGTGGCTTCGCCGCGGCCGAGGCCGAGGTCGACGGTGATCTCGACCTCGTGCCCTTTGAGGTGCGCGACCACGGGCCGCTCGTCGTAGCCCTCCACCACAGCGCCGTTGCGCGCCATCCACACCCCGCCGATCGCGACCGAGAGACGGTCCCGGTCGGCCGGCTCGCCCGCCTTGCCCACGGCCATCACGATTCGCCCCCAATTGGCGTCCTCGCCAGCGATCGCCGTCTTCACGAGCGGCGAGTTGGCGATGGAGAGCGCGACGCGCCTTGCCGAGCGGGCGCTGACAGCGCCGCGGACCGAGACCTTGATCAGCTTCTGTGCGCCCTCGCCGTCGCGCACGACGAGCAGCGCAAGCTCGTGCAGCACGGCCTCGAGCGCTGCACGGAACCCCCGCAGGATCGGCCCCCCCTCGGCCGGAACGCGCGGATGCGCCGCAGCCCCGGTGGCGAACAGAAGCAGCGTGTCGGAGGTCGAAGTGTCACTGTCGACGGTGATGCAGTTGAAGCTGCGGGCGACGCCCCGCGACAGCAGGCGCTGCAGGAGGGGTGCGGGCAGCTTCGCGTCGGTGAACACGAAGGCGAGCATGGTCGCCATGTCCGGGGCGATCATGCCGCTGCCCTTGGCGATGCCGGTGATCCGCACCTCGGCTCCGCCGATCTCGGCCGTCCTGGTCGCTGCCTTCGGAAAGGTGTCGGTCGTCATGATCGCCCGGGCGGCGCGCTCCCACGCCTCGTCGGAGAGCGAGGCGTGCAGCGCGGGCAGGGCTGCTTCGAGCTTCTCGACGGGCAGGCGCTGGCCGATCACGCCAGTGGAGGCGATGAAGACCTCGCGCGCGCGGCAGCCGACGAGCCTCGCCGCTGCCTCAGCCGAGGCCTTGACCGCTTCTGCTCCGGCACGTCCCGTGAAGACGTTCGAATTGCCAGCATTCACGACCAGAGCCCTGGCCTTGCCGCCCTTCAGCGCCCCGCGGCACCAGTCGATCGGCGCGCCGGGACACTTGTTGTTGGTGAACACGCCGGCGACGGTGGTTCCCCGCGCGAGCTCGACCATCATGAGGTCGTCGCGCCCGACATAGCGTATCCCCGCCGCGGCTGCGCCGAGGCGCACGCCGCCGATCGGCGGCAGCGCGGGCAGCGGCAGGGCAAGCGGCGAGACGGCGTGCGCCATCGGCACGCTTCTCAGCGACGGGGCGCCGCCGGCGGCGGGGCCGGGAGAGGGGAGCCGTCGAGGTTGAAGCGCTGCACCGAGGCCTGCGCCCGAAGCCGGTCGATCACCCGGGTCGCTGCCTCGTCGATGATCGCCCGTCTGAGCTCCTCCTCCGCCTGCTCGAAGCTCGGCCGCGGTTCCTCGCGCCGCTCCTCGAGCTTGATCACGTGCCAGCCGAACTGGGTGCGCACGGGCGTGGTGGTGAACTGGCCGGGAGCGAGCGCGAAAGCCGCCTCGGCGAAGGCATCCGGCATCTCCTCCCTCTTGAAGAAGCCGAGATCACCGCCCTCGGCCGCGCCCGGGCCGCGGGAGCGCTCGCGCGCGAGCGTTGCGAAGTCGGCCCCTGCCTGCAGCGCGACGATGGCGTTGCGCGCCTCCGTCTCGGTCTGCAGCAGGATGTGGCGGGCGCGCACCTGGGCCTCCCGGGGCTGGCTTGCGATGTCCTTCTCGTAGCGCGCGCGGAGCGCCTCCTCGGTCAGGAGCGGGCCGATCTCGCGCGCAAGCAGCGCCTGCTGCAGCGCCTCCTCCTCGGCGCGGGCGACGCGGGCCCGCACCTCGGGCGTGTCCTGCAGGTTGAGCTTGCGCGCGGCGTTGGTCAGAACGCGCTGGCTGATGAGCTGGTCGAGCATGATCGGGAAGAGTATCTGCGGCGGCATCGCCCGGAACTGCTCGGGCAGGCCGCGCATGGCCGCCTCGACGTCGGAGAGGTGGATCGGGCTGCCGTCCACGCGCGCGACCACCGGGTCAGCGGCGGGGTTGACAGCCTGGACCTGGCCGCGTGCCGGTGGCGCGGAGACGAAGAGGGCGGCCTCAGCGGCAACGAGCAAGAAGGCCGCCAGGAGGACGGCGGGGCGGGGGGTGCAGGCTGGCATCTCGGGTCCTTCGCGCGGCCGGGCGCAGGGGTGCCCCGGGGGCGCGGATCATGGCCGAATCGCGCCAGAGCGACAAGCAAGCCCCGCACCCGCTGCGCGGTGTGCCGCCGGCCTCGCGATTGACGCATCCCTGCGCCAGGCCCCATATGAGCCGCTGATCAGTTGGGCCGATACGCCCCCGCCGGGGTCGGGGCGCCGCCCCTGCGAGATCCGCGCAAGCCGGCAGCCTCTCCGAGCCGGTGACCGCTGAAGGACCCGAACAGGACCCGATCGCCGATGCTGACCCGCCTTGCCCGCGCCATTCTCGGCACCTCGAACGACCGGATGCTGAAGGCCTACCGCAAGCGCGTGCCGGCGATCGCGGCGCTCGAGCCCGCGATGCGGGCGCTGTCGGACGAGGCGCTGCGGGCGAAGACCAACGAGTTCCGCGAGCGGCTCGGCAAGGGGGCCACGCTTGACGAGCTTCTGCCGGAGGCTTTCGCGGTGGTGCGCGAGGCAGCCGTGCGTACGCTCGGGCAGCGGCATTTCGACGTGCAGATGATCGGCGGCATGGTTCTGCACGACGGCCGCATCGCCGAAATGAAGACGGGCGAGGGCAAGACACTGGTCGCCACCCTGCCCGCCTACCTCAACGCGCTCACCGGCAAGGGCGTGCATATCGTCACGGTGAACGACTATCTCGCCAAGCGCGACGCCGCCTGGATGGGGAAGATCTACAGCTTCCTCGGCCTCTCGGTCGGCGTCATCGTGCATGGCCTCTCCGACGACGAACGGCGCGCGGCCTACGCGGCTGACATCACCTACGGCACCAACAACGAGTTCGGCTTCGACTACCTCCGCGACAACATGAAGTATCGCGTCGAGGACATGGTGCAGCGCGATTTCCACTACGCGATCGTCGACGAGGTGGACAGCATCCTGATCGACGAGGCGCGCACGCCGCTGATCATCTCCGGCCCGGCAGACGACAGTTCCGAACTCTACCGTCAGGTCGACGCCGTGGTGCGCGTCCTCGTCCAGGATGCCTCGACCTACGAGAAGGACGAGAAGCTGCGCACGGTCTCGCTCACCGAAGCCGGCACGGAGCGGGTCGAGGCGATGCTGCGCGAGGCCGGCGTGCTGAAGGAGGGCAATCTCTACGACATCGGCAACATTTCGGTCGTGCACCACCTCAACCAGTCCTTGCGCGCGCACACGCTCTATCGTCGCGATGTCGACTATGTCGTGCGGCGCGATCCGCGCGACAACATCCAGAAGATCGTCATCATCGACGAGTTCACCGGCCGGATGATGGAGGGGCGCCGCTACTCGGACGGGCTGCACCAGGCGCTCGAGGCGAAGGAGGGCGTGCCGATCCAGCAGGAGAACCAGACGCTCGCCTCCATCACCTTCCAGAACTACTTCCGCCTCTACCCGAAGCTCGCCGGCATGACCGGCACGGCCGCGACCGAGGCCGACGAGTTCGCCGAGATCTACAAGCTCGAGGTCGTCGAGATCCCGACCAACCTGCCGGTCGCGCGCAAGGACCACGATGACGAGGTATACCGCACCGCGCGCGAGAAGTACGACGCGGTGATCAGGGAGATCGAGGCGGCAAGGGCGCGCAACCAGCCCGTGCTGATGGGCACGACCTCGATCGAGAAGAGCGAGCACGTCTCGGCCCTGTTGCGCGAACGCAAGATCCCGCACAACGTGCTCAACGCTCGCTTCCACGAGCAGGAGGCGGCGATCATCGCCCAGGCCGGACGCCCGGGCGCGGTGACGGTCGCGACCAACATGGCCGGCCGCGGCACGGACATACAGCTCGGCGGCAACGCGGAGATGCGGATCGCGCTCGAGCTCGCAGGCCTCGAGGACGGCCCGGAGAAGGAGGCCAAGGCGGCCGCGATCCGCGCCGAGGTCGCCGCCAACCGCGAGATCGTGAAGGCCGCAGGCGGCCTCTACGTGATCGGCACCGAGAGGCACGAGAGCCGCCGCATCGACAACCAGCTGCGCGGCCGCTCCGGCCGGCAGGGCGACCCGGGCGAGTCGAAGTTCTTCCTCTCGCTCGAGGACGACCTGATGCGGATCTTCGGCTCCGACCGCATGGGCGGGATGCTGCAGAAGCTCGGGCTGAAGGAGGGCGAGGCGATCGTCCACCCCTGGATCAACAAGGCTCTCGAGAAGGCGCAGAAGAAGGTCGAGGCGCGCAATTTCGACACGCGCAGGAACCTGCTCAAGTACGACAACGTGATGAACGATCAGCGCCGCGAGGTCTATGCCCAGCGGCGCGAATTCATGAAGTCCGACGACGTCTCGGCGACCGTGGCCGAAATGCGGGCGGAAGTGATCGGCGATCTCATCGCGAGATGCATCCCCGAGAACGCGATGCCCGAGCAGTGGGACGTCGCTGGGCTGCACGAGGAGACGCTTCGGCTGTTCGGGCTGGACCTGCCGGTGAAGGCATGGGCGGCAGAGGAGGGCATCGACGACGAGGTCGTGCGCGAACGGATCAGCCGCGAGGTCGATTCGCTGATGGCCAGGAAAGCGGCCGATTTCGGGCCCGATCTGATGCGCTATGTCGAGAAGTCGGTGCTGTTGCAGGTTCTCGACCAGGTGTGGAAGGAGCACCTGCTCGCGCTTGACCATCTGCGCCAAGGAATCGGCCTGCGCGCCTACGGCCAGCGCGACCCGCTGAACGAGTACAAGGCGGAGGCGTTCACCCTCTTCAACCGCATGCTCGCGGAACTGCGCGAGCGCGTGACCAGCCTGCTTGCGCGAGTCGAACTCGCCCCGCCCGCGCCGCCGCCGGCCTTCGCCCCGCAGATGAGGGAGACCAGGATCGACCCGGGCTTCGCCGGCGGGATCGCCCGCGGCGAGGCAGGGGAGGCGGGGGTGCTTGAGCGACCCGCGGTGCGGCGGGAGCTCGCAAACGGCGTCGACCCGGCGGATCCCTCGACTTGGCACCGCACGCCGCGCAATGCGCCCTGCCCGTGCGGGTCGGGCAGGAAGTACAAGCACTGTCACGGCAGAGCGTGAACCCGGAGGCGACGCCGCCTTCGGCTGCGGAGGCCGATGCGCCGCATCCTGGCGCCGAGATACTTTCCGACTTCGCGCGTGCCATCGCGGCCGCGCGCGCCGTCGGATTTCCTCGCCGCCTGGTTCTCCCGCCCGATTCTGCCGCCCGCGGAGCAGGCGGAGTTCGACGGCTACTACCTCCGCTTCCGGCGCGCCTTCGGGCCGAGGCTGCGGCACTGGTACGACCGCCAGCTCGCCGAGCTCGGCGCCGCGCTCGCCGAGCGGCCCGGCGCGCGTGTGCTCGAGATCGGAATGCGAACCGCCACCGAGAGCCTCTGGATGGCCATGCAGGGCGCAGACGTCACCGGCGTCGAGCCGCAGATGCCCTATGTGCGCGTCGCCCGTGCCCGCCAAGCAGTGCTCGAGGCGGCTCTCGGACGCCCCCTGCCGCTCACCATCCTGATGCGGTCGGTGCTCGACCTTGAGACCGGCGACGGGTTCAACATAGTCTGGATGCAGCAGACGTTCCATCACCTTGAGCCGCGCGAGGCGATGGTCGCGCACATCACGCGGCTGCTCGCCCCAGGAGGACGGCTGATCGTCTCGGAGGCGAACGGGCTGAACCCGCTCCTGCAGGCGCAGCTCTTCCGCCTGCGGGGCTTCCGCACCATCGGCACGATCCCTGGCCCCGACGGGGCGCCGATCCCTACGGTTTGGAGCGGGTGCTGACGGCGCGGTGGCTCGCGCGCCACCTCCGCGAGGCGGGGCCCGAGGAGGTGCGGGCCAGCCATTTCCGGCTGCCGCCAGCGCACCCGTTCTTCACCGCTCTTCGCGCTTGAAAAGCGCCGTTCCCCGCTGGCCCCGCGCTTTGCCCATACGCACTACAACGTCACCGCGCGGAAGCCTCCTGCGCCCTCCGATTGAGCATGCTCGCACGGCGCCTATGCTCCCCAATGACCGTGTCGCTATCGCCGCTCTCGAGCCGCTCTGCCACGCGCCGTTGGGCGTCGCATCCGCGGGCTATGGCGGCGGTGTCCTGGCGCGCCGGCCGCTCCGCTCGGGCGTAACGATACGGCCGGTCTCGCCGGGTGCATCAGACTCCGCGCGTGACGCTAGTATTGGTGGATGCTCGGCACCGCGCTCGCTCTGCTGGTCGTCTTCGCCGCCGCCCCTGCAGCGGCGCAGTTCCTCGTCAGCCCTCCGAGGGCTGGTGAGCAGGAGACGGCGCAAGCCGGAGGCGGCTCTGGCCAGGTCAGCTTCCTAGGCGCTTTGCGCTGCGGCGAGGGGCAGGCGATCGTCGGCGTCCGCACGGTCCAGGGGCCGCTCCTGAACGCGCTCTCCCTCGGCTGCGCGGAGATCCGGTGCGAGGCCGGGCAGTGCCGCTGGCGGCCAGACCGGGTGGCATGGTCGGCCCCGGTCGGCCAGAGCGCGGGCACGGAGGCGACGCTCCTCTGCCCGGCAGCGGCTGCCGTTGCGGGCTTCCGCGCCGACGTCGTTCCGGTGCCTGGCGGAACGGCAGTGCGCGGCCTCGCGGTCGAATGCGCGCCGCTGACCGGCCTCGATCTCGCCGGGGCCTTCGCCGTCAGTTCCGCGTCCGATCCGCGCATGATCAGGCGCTTCGTGCCGCCAGCGCCCCGGCCGGAACGGATGGTGGCAGGCGCCTGCCGTGACCGGGCGGCCTCCGCCTTTTCCGTCGCTGTTGGCACCTATCCCGCCGGAGTGGGCGGGCGGGGCGAGCATGTGCGCGCGCTGTCGATGTTCTGTCCGGGAGCGATCCAGTAGCGGGCGGCCGCGGACGGGGTCAGGACGCCCAGGCGCGCGCCGCAAGGCCGAGCGCAGCGAGGGATGCGGCGAAGCTCGGCGCCATGCCGAGAGCGCGGCCCACCGGGTCGATCAGGTAGCCGACCCAGAAGGCAAGGCGTGCCGCGGCAAACACGAAGGCGAGCGCGATCACACCCGGCATGGCCGACGCCTCCGTGCCGGCCGCCCAGGCGAGCAGCGCGGGGGCGAACACCGCGAACTGCTCGAGCGTGTTGAGGATCACGCGCTGGTTCAGGTGCAGGAGCCTGCCGTCGCGGCCCGCGAGCGGGTCGAACGCTGCGGTGGCGAAGCGCAGCAGCATCTGCGCGAGGATCATCGCCGCGAGCACCATCACCGCCGGCAGGAGAGCGGCGAGCGCAAGCCCGAGCCGGAACGCCATGCTCGACGCACCGCGCGGCGCCTCGATCGCTCCCGCAAGCAGCCACCAGCCAAGGCCCGCGGCGGCAAGCCCGATCAGCGAAAGCGAGGCGGAGACGAGCCGCAAGCGCTGCCGCTCAGGCAGCTGGGGCGGCGCGGCCCATGGCGAGGAACTTCTCGCGCCTGCGCGCGACCAAGCGGCTGCCGGGCTCAGACAGCAGGGGCGCGAGCGCCGCCGCCATCGCCCGCCCGAGCGCGGCGATCGCGGCTGCAGGGTCGCGATGCGCCCCGCCGAGCGGCTCAGGCACGATGCTGTCGATCACGCCGAGCTTGCGCAGGTCCTCCGCCGTGAGCTTGAGCGCCTCCGCCGCGGCTTCGGCGTTGGCGGCGTCGCGCCAGAGGATGGAGGCGCATCCTTCCGGGCTGATGACGCTGTAGATCGCATGCTCGAACATCAGCACATGGTCGGCCGCGGCAAGCGCGATCGCACCGCCCGAGCCGCCCTCGCCGATGATCGCCGAGACGACGGGAACAGGCGCGGCAAGGCAGGCTTCGATCGCGCGCGCGATCGCCTCGGCCTGGCCGCGCGCCTCAGCGTCTATGCCCGGATAGGCGCCGGGGGTGTCGACGAAGGTGAGCACGGGAAGGCCGAAGCGCCCGGCGAGTTCGATCACACGGCGCGCCTTGCGGTAGCCCTCCGGCCGTGCCATGCCGAAATTGTGCGCCACACGCGCCTCGGTCTCCGCGCCCTTCTCCGTGCCGATCACGGCGACCGCCGAGCCCTCGAACCGCCCGAGGCCCGCGATGACGGCGCGGTCGTCTGCGAAGGCGCGATCTCCCGCAAGCGGCACGAAATCGGTGATCAGCCCTGCCACCACATCCGCCGTGTGCGGCCGCGCCGGGTGGCGCGCGACTTGCGTCTTCTGCCAGGGCGTGAGCCGCGCATAGGTCGACCGGATCAGCTTCTCGACCTTTTCCGAAAGCCGTTCGACCTCCTCGGCGATGTCGACATCCGGGCTCTCTGGCAGGTGCCGGAGCTCCTCGATCTTGCCCTCGATCTCGGCGATCGGCTTCTCGAAGTCCAGGAAATGGCGCATGAGCGCGCGCGATAGCACACTAGGGGCGGGTGCGCGAGCGGCCGGCACGCGCCAGAGGGTGATGCGCCGAGACGGCCGCGGACAGGCGCCCGGCGCTGAGGTGGGTGTAGATCTCTGTGGTCGCGACGTCCGCGTGGCCGAGCATCGCCTGGAGGCTGCGGAGATCGGCTCCGCCCTCGAGCAGGTGGGTGGCGAAAGCATGCCTGAGCACATGCGGGCTCACCCGCGCCGGGTCGATGCCGGCGGCAGCGGCTGCGCGCTTGACGATGTGGCCGAGCGTCTGGCGCGTGAGGTGGCCGGAGGCGCCGCGCGCCGGGAACAGCCAGCGTGAGGGGGGCTTGCCGCGCCCGGCGCCGCCCCCTCCGGCAGCGAGCATCGCCGCGACCGCTGCGCGTGCCCTCGGCCCGAGCGGAACGAGCCTTTCCTTCCCCCCCTTGCCGCGCACGAGCAGGGCCTCGGTCTCGGCGCTGAACGCCGCCCGCGGCAGCGCGATCACCTCGCTTGCGCGCAGGCCAGAGCCGTAGAGAAGCTCGATCAGCGCCGCGTCCCGCAGCCCCTCAGGCGGCGGGGCGGAGGCGGCTGCCTCGATCAGCCGCTCCACCTCGCCGACCGTCAGGGTGCGCGGCAGGCGACGGCCGGGCTTGGGACGGTCGAGCTCTGCCGTCGGGTCGTCGGGGCGAACGCGCTCGCGGTAGAGGAAGCGGAAGAACTGCCGCAGCGCCGAGAGCCTGCGCGCGGCGGTGCGGGCAGAGAGGCCTTGCGCGGCGAGGCTCTCGAAATAGGCGCGGAGTGTCGCCTGATCGGCTGCGGCAAGCGGGGTGCCGCGCGCAGCGAGGAAGGCGCCGGCATCGGCGAGGTCGGCCGCATAGGCGGCGAGCGTGTTGCGCGCCGCCCCGCGTTCGGCGGCAAGCATCTCAAGGAAGGCCTCGGCGTGGCGGTCCATCCCTCTCAGTCAACGCGTGCCGAAGCGCTCAGGCGGCAGGAGGCGCTCAACCGGCGCCTGCCGCGGCTCTGGGGGGAAGAGGCCGATCACCACCGCGCCGGCCGCGATCAGCCCAAGCAGCACGGCGATGATCAGGAAGGCAAGACGGCCCATCGTCCTCGTGCCGATCCCTGCTGCCTCTGTCGCGGCCAGGCGGAGGCGGAGGCACCCGCACGCTCGAGGCTTGCCTCAGCGCCCCCGCTGACGGAAGACGGTGCCGGATGGCGACCGACTCGCAGCAACACAAGTCTATCCGCGCTTGCGCGGGCGACGAAGCGGTCAGACGCGCAACACCCGCCTGGAGCGGACGGACGATCGTGCTCGTCGGCCTGATGGGCGCGGGAAAGACGGCGATCGGCAGGCGACTCGCCGCCCGGCTCGGCCTTCCCTTCGTCGATGCCGACCACGAGATCGAGGCCGCCGCAGGGATGACGGTTGCCGAGATCTTCGCCCGCCTCGGCGAGCAGGCCTTCCGTGACGGGGAGCGACGGGTGATCGCGCGGCTCCTATCCGGTCCGCCGATGGTGCTCGCCACCGGCGGCGGCGCGTTCATGCACCCGGAGACGCGCGCGCTTATCCGCGCGCGCGCTTTGTCGGTCTGGCTGCGCGTGCCGCTGCAGATTCTCGTGCGCCGTGTCTCAGGCCGCGCCGACCGGCCGCTGCTCACCGGGCGCGACCCTGCTGTGGTGCTCGCCGATCTCGCGGCGAAGCGTTATCCGACCTATGCGGAGGCGGACATCGTGGTGGACTGCACCGACGAATCGGCCGAGGGAACAACGACCCGGGTGGCGAACGCGCTCGCGGCTTGGTCGCCGCCGCTTCGGGTGCACGTGCCGCTCGGCGACCGCGGCTATGACATACTGATCGGCAAGGGGCTGATCGCGCGCGCCGGGGCGCATGCGGCGGGGGTGCTGCCGCGACGCCGCGCGGTGGTGATCGCCGACGAGACTGTGGCCGCCCTGCACGGCAAGGCGCTGACCGACTCGCTGGCCGAGACCGGAATCGAGCACCTGCTTCTCACCGTGCCGCCGGGGGAGGCGTCGAAGAGCATGGCGGCAGCGACCGGGCTGCTCGAGCGCATGACGGAGGCGGGCATCGACCGGCGCACCGGTGTGATCGCCTTCGGCGGCGGCGTGGTCGGGGATCTCGCGGGCTTCGTTGCGGCAATCGCGCTGAGAGGACTGCCCCTCATCCAAATCCCGACGACGCTGCTTGCGCAGGTCGACAGCTCGGTCGGCGGCAAGACCGGCGTGAACCTCGCGGCAGGCAAGAACCTCGCCGGCGCCTTTCACCAGCCGCTGCTCGTGCTGTGCGACACGGGCGTCCTCGCCACCCTGCCCTTGCGCGAGCGGCGCGCCGGCTACGCCGAGGTGGTGAAGTACGGGCTGATCGACGACCCTTCCCTGTTCGCCTGGTGCGAGACTCATGGCGAGGCCCTGCTCGGCGGGGATGCGGAGGCGATCGCCGAGGCGGTGCGCGCCTGTTGCGCCGCCAAGGCGCGCGTGGTCTCCGAGGACGAGCGCGAGACGAGGCCCGATGGCGTGCGGGCTCTGCTCAATCTCGGACACACCTTCGCCCATGCGCTCGAGGCAGAGGTCGGGTATGACGACGCACTGCTGCTGCATGGAGAGGCGGTGGCGGTCGGGCTCGGGCTTGCCTTCTCGCTCTCGGCGCGGCTCGGCCTCTGCCCCGAGAGCGATGCCGCACGTGTGCGCGCGCATCTCGCCGCAGCCGGGCTGCCGGCCGCGCTCTCCGTGCTGAACCGGCGCTTTTCCGCCTCGCGGCTGATCGGCCACATGCACAAGGACAAGAAGGCCGAAGCCGGGCGGCTCGCCTTCGTGCTCGCCCGCGGCATAGGCCGCGCCTTCCTCAGCCGCGATGTGCCGGAGGAGGAGGTGGCGGCGCTGCTTTTGGACGAGGGGTGCGAGGACTGAGCAGGGCGAGCTCCGGCTCAGACAGTGAACTGCTCGGCGATGATTCGTTCCGAGAGCGAGTGGTCTGGGTCGAACAGCATGGTCAGCGACACCGACCGGTCCTCGCGCACGCTTACGGTGAGCACATCGCGCACCTCCGTGTAATCGGCGACCGCAGCGACTGGGCGCTTCTCCGGCTCGAGCACCTCGAACAGGACATGCGAGGAACCTGGCAGCAGAGCGCCGCGCCAGCGCCTCGGCCGGAAGGCGCTGATCGGCGTCAGCGGCAGGAGGTTCGCCGTCAGCGGCACGATCGGCCCATGCGCGGAGAGGTTGTAGGCGGTGGAGCCGGCGGGGGTGGAGATGAGCACGCCGTCGCAGATGAGTTCCGGCAGGCGCACCGTCCCGTCGACGCTAATTCGGATCTTCGCTGCCTGGCGTTGTTCGCGCAGGAGCGACACCTCGTTGATCGCGAGCGCCTCTGCCTCGCCGCCGATCATCGTCGTCGCGTGCATGCGCAGCGGATGTAGCACGGTGGGCACGGCGGAGGCGATCCGCTCAGGCAGCCCCTCCTCGCGATACTCGTTCATCAGGAAGCCGACCGAGCCGCAGTTCATTCCGTAGACCGGGCGGTTCTGTCCGAGATAGCGGTGCTGGGTCTCGAGCATGAAGCCGTCGCCGCCAAGCGCGACCAGGGTGTCGGCCGTCTCCGGGTCGGCCTGGCCGTAGCGGGCGATCAGCCGCACCCGTGCGGCGCGCGCTGCCTCAGTGTCGGCGGCGAGGAAGGCGATGCTCACAGGGCCCGTGGGTCGAGCACCCGGTGATCGAGGACGGGCATGTCAGCGCGCACTTTGCGCGTGCGCGCGTGGTCGATCCGCGCCGTGGCGAAGCCCGTGCCGTCCGGCACCTTGGCGACCACATGGCCCCACGGGTCGGCGACCAGGGAGTGGCCGTAGGTGTGGCGCGGACCATCCGCGTCCATGTGCCTGCCCCAGGTCGCGGGAGCGGCCAACCAGCACTGCGTCTCGATCGCGCGGGCGCGTATGAGCGTCTCCCAATGGTCCTTGCCGGTCTGCAAGGTGAAGGCTGCAGGAAGAATGATCAGCTCCGCGCCCCGCCTGCGCAGCGCGAGGAAGAGTTCCGGAAAGCGCAGGTCGTAGCAGATGGCGCAGCCGACCGTGGTGCCGTTCGCCTGGTAGGTCACGATCTCCTCGCCGCGGCCGTAGGTTGCGCTCTCCCGATAGCCGGTGCCGTCCGGCGTGGTGATGTCGAAGAGGTGGATCTTGCGGTAGCGCGCCAGTTCTCGGCCTTCCGGATCGAACACGACGGTGGTGTTGAAGAGCCTTTCCCCCGCCGCCTCGCCGATCGACCCGCCATGGACGTGGATCCTGTGGCGCCGCGCAAGCCCCTGGAGGAAGGCATAGGCAGGTCCCGGGGCCTCGTTCGAGCCGGGGGCGGGCAGAGCCTCGGCCGCTGCGAACTTGGCCTCGCGGTTGCCGCCGAGGCAGGTCCAGAGCTCCGGCAGGGCGATCAGGTCAGGCCGGTCGGAGGCGATGGCGGCCTCGGTCAGCGCCTCGGCTTGGGTGATGTTGGCTGCCTTGTCACAGCCTGGGTTCATCTGCACAACGGTCACGCGCATGCGGTCGGTCCTTGCGCGGGGCGGCGGATCAGCCGCGCGGCGGCCAGGAGAGCTTCGGCTCGGCCCGGGATGGGATCGGCACTATCGGCTCGGGGCGCGGGTGGGCGGGCGCGCGTCCCCCTCTCTCCGGCACGACCGGAGGTGGGGGGATCGGCGGGATGATGCGCGGCTCCGGCGGCGGCGCTGTGTCTGCCCGAAGGATTGGCGATTCGGCGGGGATGGCGAAGTCAGCGCCGCGGAGTGCGGGCGCCTGGGCGAGCCGGGCGCTCAGCTGGCGTAGCTCCTCGTGCATGACCTCGAGCCGCGCCTCAAGCGCCTCGATTCGCCCCTTCACGCCGAACACCGAGAACGGCATCAGCACCCAGGCGAGCAGGATCGTCAGGCCGAGCACGAGGAGGGCGAGCGCCGCCCAGTCCGGCAGGCCCGGGATTCGCAGGTCGAGCATGCGGCGCACTCTAGAGCGGTTTCTCCACAAGTGGAAACCGCTCGGCCGTTCCTTGCGCACATCTTCACGCACTGGGCTGATCCGAGCCGCGTGCGGTCTGCTCCAGCCTCTCGGGCGCCTCGCGTTAGCCCAAGCGGCGTGGCTCAGCCGCCGGTGACGCTCATGTGCCGCGCCAGCGCCGGGGCGGCGCCGCGCCGCTCGATCACGAAGTCATGCCCCTTCGGCTTGCGGCCGATCGCCTCGAGAATCGCCGCGCGCAGGTCTTCGTCGGTTGCGCCAGGGCGGCGGAGGGGCGCGCGCAGATCGGCAGAGTCCTCCTGCCCGAGGCACATGTAGAGCGTGCCCGTGCAGGTGAGCCGCACGCGGTTGCAGCTCTCGCAGAAATTGTGGGTGAGCGGGGTGATGAAGCCGATCCGCCGTCCAGTCTCGGCCACGCGCACGTAACGGGCAGGGCCGCCGGTGCGGTAGTCGGTCTCCTCGAGCGTCCAGGTCAGGGCAAGACGTCGGCGTACGATGCTGAGCGGCAGATACTGGTCGGTGCGGTCCTGGCCGATCTCGCCGAGTGGCATGGTCTCGATCAGGCAGAGGTCGAAGCCGTGCTCGCCGCACCAGGCGACCATGCGGTCAAACTCGTCCTCGTTCACGCCCTTGAGCGCGACCGCGTTGATCTTGATCGCAAGCCCTGCCGCCTTCGCGGCGAAGATCCCGTCGAGCGTCTTCTCGATCCTGCCCCAGCGGGTTATGGCGGTGAACTTTTGCGGGTCGAGCGTGTCGAGGCTGACATTGATCCGCCGCACGCCGGCGGCGCGAAGGTCCTCGGCGTACCGGGCGAGCTGCGTGCCGTTGGTCGTAACGGTGAGTTCGTCGAGCCCGGCGCCGAGACGCGCGCCGAGCGACCGCAACAGCGTCATCACATCGCGGCGAACCAGAGGCTCGCCTCCGGTGAGGCGTATCTTGCGCACGCCAAGGCTAATGAACGCGCCGCAGAGCCGGTCGAGCTCCTCGAGGCTGAGCAAGTCCGCCTTCGGCAGGAAGGTCATGTCCTCCGCCATGCAGTAGACGCAGCGAAGATCGCATCGGTCCGTCACCGACACGCGGAGATAGGTGATCGATCTGCCGAAGGGGTCGATCATGGCGTTTCCGGCAAGCCGGTCCTTCGAGACGTTTCCGCAGGCGAGGGCGAATTCCGAAGCCTCTGCCGAGATATAAGCGCGCCGAAGCGATATGTCCAACGCGTCATCTCGCCAAGCCGGCAGTCAGGCGCGAACGAAGGTGAGCGCCACCCCGTTCGCGGCCTCGCGCGGCACTGCAAGCGACGCGGGCCCGCGTTCCACGGAGATGCCGCCGGCGGCGACCGCCGCTGCCGCCACGTCGAGATCCCGCACGCGGATCGAGACGGCGTCGATGCCTGGGCGCCTGCCCTCGAGTGGGGCGAAGACCAGCGCTGCCCGGCCCGTCTCGATGGCAGCCAGGCCGTCGCGCGCTGTCACCGCACGCCCGAGCACGCGGGCGGCCGCAGCCGCCGTCGCGCCAGGGTCCTTTGCCCGGACGGTGAAATGCTCGATGGCGACGGCGCCGTTCGGATGCTCGGTCGACCCGGGCGGCCACGTCGCGCCAGGGGCGAGGTGGCGGCAGAAGAACAATCGAAATCCGGGGGAGAGTTCGTCGCGCAGCTGCACCACCTCGAACCGCGCCTCGACGGCGCCAGGCCCGGGCAGGGCGACGGGACGGCCGAAACGCTCGACCGCCAGGGGCACGCCCTGGCGCGCGGCGATCTCTCCTGCCGCGGCAGCGGCATCGAAGGCGCGCAGCGCGATCGCGACCAGCCCCTCGCCGTCGGCGGAGAGCCGTGCCCGCCAGCGCGCGCTCTGGTCGGTCTCCGCCACCACACCGAGGAGCTCGATGTAGTCGTCCGCAAGCATGATCGTGTGGTTGGCCGTGCCCATATGCGCCGAGTGCAGGCCGAGCGGCGTCGTCCGGAAGCCGAGCCGCTCCCAGCCCGCCCGCGCAGAGGCGAGATCGCGCACCAGCACGATGCAGTGGTCGACGCCGCCGATCGCCTTGCCCATCACCGCGCCCTCACCGTTCAGGCGGCCTCGGGGATCGCGGCGTCGTCGAGCCCGAGAGAGCGCGCGGTCGCCACGATCGAGCCCCAGGTGTCATCGGGCAGAGGGATGCCATTGCGGCTGCGCTCAGCACGCGCGCGGGCCTCGGGCTCGCCAGGGATCAGCACCTCGCCTCCCGGTTCTGCTGGGCGGGAGGATTTGTAGAAGGCGATGAAGCGCTCTGCGCGGGCGGCGAATTCCTCAACTGGGGCGATCACGTCCGGGCGGAGATAGAAACTCATCATGCCGTTGGTGATCCGCCCGCGCGCCCCCTCGCGCGGCCCGCAGGTGCCGTTGCCGGTCAGCGCCCCGGCGAGGATCTCGCACATGAAGGCAAGCCCCGAGCCCTTGTGCAGCCCGAAGGTTCGGATCGCACCCTCGCCGTATTCCGGGTTTCGGTCTGGGCTGTCGCCGTAGAGTGTGGCTGGGTCGCCCGAGAGGGTTCCGTCCGGGCGTATCAGCGCGTCAGCGGGCAGGCTCTTGCCGCCGCGGCTTGCGACCAGGACCTTGCCCTCGGCGACCTGGCTGGTTGCAAAGTCGAGGATGAGCGGCCGGTCAGGCAGCGGAACGCCCATCGCATAAGGGGCCGTGGAGAGCCGGCGGTCCACCCCGCCGAAGGGGGCGACGAGAAGGCTGCCCTGGACGTTGACGTAGTGGATCGAGATCAGCCCGGCCTCGGCCGCCATCTCTGCCCAGTCTCCGGCGCGGCCGAGATGGCCGCTGTTCCTCAGAGCCACGGCCGAGAGGCCCATCGCCTTGGCCTTGTCGATGCCGATCTGCACGGCGATTGGCGTGACCGTCTGGCCGAAGCCGTAGCGGCCGTCCACCACCGCGATCACCGGCGTGTCCACCACCACCTCAGGGGTGACGCCGGCGATGACCTTGCCTTCCTTCAACCACTGCACGTAGCGGGGCACGCGCACCACGCCATGGCTGTCATGGCCGGCAAGATTCGCCTCGACCAGGTAGCGCGCGATCCGCCCCGCCTCCTCTGCTGAGGTGCCGGCGCGCTCGAATATGGCAGAGACGAAAGCGCGGAGCCGAGAGACCTCGATGCGCATGACCGTTCCCCTTTCCCGCCCGTGCGGCGAGGCAAGCGCGCGGCGGCGGGGGCGTCAACCCCGTGCGGCGTCGGCCGCCCCGCGCGCCGGTCAGCCCTGGGCCGCGCGGGCCACCTCGGCAAGGTAGCCGCGGTTCGCGGTCGGGCTGATCAGGATCTCGTTTATGCAGGCGTGCGGCGGCATCGTCACCGCGAAAACGATCGCGGCAGCGACATCCTCCGGCTTGAGCATACGCGCACGCACCTCGGGGGGGAGCTTCACGGGGCGCAGGTCCATGATCGGGGTGTTCACCTCGCCTGGCTCGATCACCGTCGAGCGCACGCCGTGGCCGCACTCCTCGAGGTTGATGCTGTGCGAGAGCGCAACGAGCCCGTGCTTGGCAGCGATGTAGATCGGCCCCGAGACATGGCCGATGAACCGCCCCGCCCAGGAGGCGACGTGGACGATGATCCCCCGGCTCTGCCTGAGCGCAGGCAGGGACGCCTGCGCAACGAAAGCGGGCGCCTTGAGGTTTGCGTCCACAAGCGCAGAGATCGTCTCGTGCGTGAGCACGCTCCAGTGCCGATCGGGCGCGTTCAGCCCGGCATTGGAGACGACGATGTCGAGCCGCCCGAAGCCGGCGAGCACGGCGTCGCGCGCGGCGGCGACCTGCGCCGCCACGGTCAGGTCGGCAGGGGTGACGAGAGAGCCCGCCCCGATCATCGCCGCTGTCTCCTCGAGCGGGGCGGGCCGTCGCCCGGTGAGCGCCACCGTCGCACCCTCGGCGGCGAGCGCGATCGCAGCGGCGCGGCCGATGCCGCCGCCGGCGCCGGTGACCCAGGCGGCCTTTCCCGAGAGACGCCCCGCCATTGTCAGAGGACCTTGCCCGTGTCCCTGTCGATCAGGTGCATGTGTTCCATGTGGGCGGCAAGCGCCATTGGCTCGCCGGCCTCGGCCCCGGCGGCGGGGTCGACCCTGCCGCAGACGCTCGTACCGTTGATGTGAAAGTGCACAAGCGTCTCCATGCCCATCGGCTCGATCACGTCGAGCGTGACGGTGATCGGCGCGAGGTTCCGCTTGTCGATCCGTGTCGCCTCGGTGAGATGCTCGGGGCGTATGCCGAACAGAAGGTTCCGGTTCGCGTGCGGGGCGTAGCGGGCGGCGCGCTCCTCGGGCACGGGCAGCGAGATCTGGTCGTCGAGCCGCACCCTGAGCCCGCCACCCCCGGCCTGCTCAAGCCGCGCGGGGATCATGTTCATCGCCGGGCTGCCGATGAAGCCTGCGACGAAGATCGTCGCCGGGTTGCGGTAGAGCTCGTTTGGCGGCCCGACCTGCTCGATCACGCCGTGGTTCATCACAACGACCCGGTCGGCGAGCGTCATCGCCTCCACCTGGTCGTGGGTGACGTAGATCGTCGTGGTCTTCACCGTCTGGTGCACCTGCTTGATCTCGGTGCGCATCTGCACGCGCAGCTTGGCGTCGAGGTTGGAGAGCGGCTCGTCGAACAGGAACACCTTCGGGTCGCGCACGATCGCCCGGCCCATCGCCACGCGCTGGCGCTGGCCTCCCGAAAGTGCCTTCGGCTTGCGGTCAAGCAGCTCGCCGATGCCGAGGATGCGCGCTGCCTTGTCCACCCGGCGCCTGATCTCGTCGCGCGGCAAGCCCCTCAGCTTGAGGCCGAAGCTGATGTTGTCGAACACGCTCATGTGCGGATAGAGCGCGTAGTTCTGGAACACCATCGCGATGTCGCGGTCGCGCGGCGGGATGTCGTTGACCACCTCGCCGCCGATCGCGATCTCGCCGGCGGTGATCTCCTCGAGGCCCGCGATCATGCGCAGCGTCGTCGACTTGCCGCAGCCGGAGGGGCCCACGAGGACGACGAACTCATGGTCCTCGATCTCGAGATCGATTCCCTTCACCGCCTGGACGCCGCCCTCATACTCCTTCACCAGCCTGCGGAGAGACACCTGCGCCATCGCGTGACCTACCCCTTGGTTGCGCCGGCGGTCAGCCCGGCGATGTAGTAGTCCATCAGGAACACGTAGACGACCACGGGAGGCAGCGCCGCGAGCAGCGCGCCGGCCATGATCTGGCCCCAGGCGAAGGTGTCGCCGCGGACGAGCTGGCTGACGATGCCGATCGTCAACGGCATCTCCTCAGGCCGGGTGATGAAGGCTGTCGGGTAGACGAACGCGGCCCAGGACACGGTGAAGGCGAAGATGGTCGCGGCGATGATCCCCGGCAGCGCGACGGGGATGAAGATCTTGAGCAGCATCTGCGGCCAGGTGGCGCCGTCGATTAGGGCGGCCTCGTCGAGCTCCTTGGGGATCGAGGCGAAGTACCCGATCATGATCCAGGTGCAGAACGGCACCGTCAGAGTCGGGTAGACGAGCACGAGGCCCCAGATCGAGTTCAGCAGGCCCAGGCCCCCGACGATCTGGTAAAGCGGGATGAACAGAAGCGTATCCGGCACGAGATAGGTCAGGAACACGCCGGTCGCGAGCACCTGGCTGCCCCAGAAGCGCATGCGCGAGAGCGCGAAGGCAGCAAGCACCGAAATGACCATGGTGATCGCGACCACGACGAGCGTCACGATGATGCTGTTCTTGAAGAAGGTGAGGAACACCGGGTTGCCGAGAATGGCCATGTAGTGCTCGAGGGTTGGGTTGCGCACGAGCCAGGGGTTGAGGCTCTGATTCGCCATCTCGGCGTTCGTCTTGATGCTCGTGATCAGCATGTAGACGGGCGGCGCGAGGAAGATGATCGCTGCGAGGATCAGCGAGGCGTAGGACAGCCGCAGCGCCCAGAGCCGCTCGCGGTGCAGGCTTCCCACCTTGCCATAGAAGCGCGGGAAGTCCCGCGTCGCTGCTGCCGCCGTCATTTCAGCCGACCTCCTTCACGCGCCGCGTCACGCCGCGGAGGATGAAGAATGCCGCGACCGCGAGGATCGGCAGCATGAAGAGTGACACGGCCGCGCCGCGTGGCAGGTTGCCCGAGAGAATGCCGACCTGGAAGGCATAGGTGGCGAAGAGATGCGTGGTGTCGCGCGGGCCGCCGTTGGTGAGCACGCGGACGATGTCGTAGTTGGCGAAGGTGACGATGAGGCTGAACAAGACCGTGATCGAGATGATGTTCCGCATCATCGGCAGGGTGATGAACCGGAGCTTCTGCCACGAGGTCGCGCCGTCGATCGCTGCGGCCTCGTAGAGCTGCTCCGGCACGCTCTTCAGCGCGGCGAGATACATGATCATGAAGAACGGCGCGCCGTACCAGACGTTCACCATGATCACGGCGATCCTCGCCCACCAGGGCGTGCCGAGCCACGGGATCGAGGGGAAGCCGAAGACGTTGATCAGCCAGTTGATCGAGGAGTAGCTCGGGTCGAACATCCACCACCAGCCCAGCGTGGAGAGCGCAGGCGGGATCACCCAGGGGATGAGCAGCATGCCGCGCCACTTGCGCTGCCCCCTCGTGGGGATGTGGTGCAGCATGTGTGCGAGCCAGAAGCCGATCAGCGCCTTCAGCAGAACCGCGGTGATGGCGAAGAAGCAGGACTGCCAAATGATCATCCGGAACGATTCGGACTCAAGCAGGATCAGGTAGTTGTCGAGCCCGATATTGGCCGTCATCCGGCGGTTCAGCGTCGAGAGATAAATGGCCCAGGCGGCGGGCCAGGCGACGAGGCCGGCGATCACGAGGATCAGCGGCAGCGTCATCACGAAGGCGATGGTCGAGCGGCGTCTGGCGAGGCGCCGGAGCGAGGAGACGCGAACGCTTCGCCCCGTCGCGCGCGGCACCGTGCCCGCCTCCAGCACCCGTGCGGTTCCGTCCGGAGCCATCGTCGTCCCCTGCGCAGCCTCGCGCCGGCTCCTTGCGGGACCGCCGCCTCGCCAGTGCGGTTCAGCCGCGCGCGAAGGTGCGGAGCTCGCGCTCCGCCCAGGCGAGCGCCTGGTCAACCGTCATGCCGCCCTGGGCGATACGGGCGATCAGGCCGGTGTTCAGCCCCTGGGTATAGGCCTGCACCGCGATCTCAGGCGGCGCCGGGGCGAAGGCGACAGTGGCGCGCGCATTGTGGTGCGGCTTGAGCGGGTAGTTGTAGACGACGCCGGCGGGAGGCCCTTCGTTCTTCCACACGGCGAAGTCGTTCATGCTGAGGAAGGGCGGGATGTCGTAGCCAGCGCTCGTCGAAGTCTGCTTCTCGGCGGACTCGCGCTGGGAGAGGAACTCGAGCAGCGCCTTCGCCTGCGGGATGTTGCGGCTGAAGTTCCAGATGCCCCAGAAATAGGGCAGGTAGGGCACGAAACGGCCCTCCGGCCCCGCCGGCATCGGGAAGGTCCACTGCTGGTCGAAGCCTGCCATGTTGTCGCGCCGCGCAACCGCGTACGCTGAGGGCGGATTGAAGATCAGCGCTGAGCGTCCGCCCTGGATCGCGCGGTTGTTGGAGGCGTCGTCCCAGGCCCAGACATCGGGCGGCAGGAAGCGCGCAAGTCGCACCATGTAGTCGACCGCTGCGCGCAGCTTCTGGTTGCCGACAACGGTCGGCTTGCCCTCGGCGTCGAGCATCGAGGCGCCGAAGCTCGCAAACAGCGCCCCCACCCAGTCGACCGCGTCTGAGAAGGTGCCCATCGGCAGGCCGAATGGCACGCCGGCGGCGTGGCACTTGTCGGCCGCGACCAGGAACGTATCCCAGGTCCAGTTCTCGGCGCCCGGACCTGCCCGATCCTCTGCCGGCCACATCTCACGCGGGTCGATCCGTGCGTGCTGCTTCAGGAGATCGATCCGCCCGAGCGAGGGCTTCATCTGGGTGCCGGAGACGGCGGGGATCGCGATCCAGCGGTTCTCGCGCTTGGCAAGATATTCAGCGGCCGGCATGACCGGCCCGTATTTCGCGATCAGCCGCCCCATCAAGTCGTCGACCGGCACGAGCTGGTCGGCGTAAGCCGCGGGGAACCAGGTCGGGAACGAGAGGATGTCGTGGCCCGACTTGCTCTGCGCCTGGGCGGCGATGGTGAGCTCGTTCTGCCGGCCGACCGAGGTGATGAAGTCAACCTGCACATCGACCCGCTCGCGCTGGGCGAACTCGGCGCAAAGTTCCCGCAGCGCGCCGTTTCCGGCAGGCACCCAGTGGTCCCAGAAGCCGCAGCGCAGCGTCACCCGCGGCTGCCCGTGCACATAGGGTGCCGCGAGCGCGGAGGCAGCCACCCCGCCCAATCCGGCCTTCAGCGCCTTGCGGCGCGACAATCCTTCCTTGGTCATCCCTGCTCCCTTCCTTGCCGCGAGGGTTCTATGCGCCTCTGATGCTGCAGCGCAGCGTGGCCCCGGCGCATTTCGAGCCTAGACTGTAACGGCATCGCCTCCGCCGGCGCAAGCGTTGCGGCACGCCACTGGCATGTGCCGCCGCGGCTTGGCCAGCCGACGGGAATGCGGTCTGATGGTCCGGCGCGGCGCTGGCCGCGGCACCAACAGGCGGGAGGACGGCGTGCGCGCCAACAAGCTTCGCGAGATCTGGAAGGCCGGCGGAAACGTGGTGAACGGCTGGTGCGGCATCCCCTCTGGCATCGCCACGGAGGCGATGGTCCAGGGCGGCTGGGACAGCCTCACCGTCGATCTCCAGCACGGGCTCGTGCATTTCGACACGGCCGTGCCGATGCTACAGGCCATCAGCACCTCAGGCATCGTGCCACTCGCGCGCGTTCCCTGGAACGAGCCGGGAATCATCATGAAGATGCTCGATGCCGGCGCCTACGGCGTGATCTGCCCGATGATCAACGATCGCGCCGAGTGCGAGCGTTTCGTCGGTGCCGCGCGTTACGCCCCGGCTGGCTACCGCAGTTTCGGCCCGACCCGAGCGAACTGGTACGCCGGCTCGCCCGACTATTGGAGGAGCGCAAACGAAACGGTTCTCACCTTCGCGATGATCGAGACCGCTCCCGCGCTCGAGAACCTCGACGCGATCATGTCAACGCCAGGGCTCGACGCGATCTATGTGGGCCCGGCCGATCTCGGGCTTGCGCTCGGCGAGGGGCCGGTGGGCGACCCGACCAGCGAGAAGACGCTGGCAGCGATGCGGCGCATCTGCGAGACGGCGAAGAAGCACGGCATCATTCCGGGAACGCATACATCAAGCCCCGAAGGCGCGCGCCGGATGTTCGAGATGGGGTTCCGCTTCGCCACCATCCTCGCTGATACGGCGCTGCTCTCCGCCGCCGCCAGGGCAGCGGTCGCGGCGGCGAAGGGAACGGCAGCGGAGGCGAAAGGCACAGGGCCCTATTGAGCGCGGCAGGCCGCACGGGTCGCCCCCGCGCGACCGCACGCGTCAGTGGATCTCCTCCGCCTTCGCGAGCGCCTCGCGCAGCACGTCGATCGAGAAGCCGGGCCTGCGCGCCGCCTCGAGGATCACCGCCTCGCGGCGCGCGAGCAGCTCGTTCACCGCCGGGATCCTCGCCGCGACCTCGTGCGGGATCACAACCGCGCCGTGGCGATCGGCGTGTACGAGCTCGCCATCGTGCACGACCATGCCATGGATCGACACCGTGACGCCGACGGCGACCACGTGCACGAAGGCGTGGCTCGGGGCGAGCATGCCCGCGATGATCGGGAAGGGGCGGGCCATCATCGAGAGGTCACGGATCGAGCCGTTGGTGATGCAGCCCGCGACGCCGAGGCCCCTGTGCACGGTCGTCTGCACCTCGCCCCAGAAGGCGCCCGTGCCGACGACGCTGTCGATATCCTGGATCACTGCGACATTCGGCCCCGGCTTCGCCGTCGCCACGTGCTCGTAGTAGCGAAGCCGCAGCGCCTTGCGCTCCGCCGGAGGCATGGCGGGTGGCCTCTCGGCGCGGATCATCGCGGTGCGGGCGTAGCCCACGAAGATCGCGTCGTCGCTGTCGTTGGTGATGAATGGCTGCGTGGTGAAGCGGATCAGTTCGCGCGGCTTGACGAGCTCTTCGAGCGCGTTGCAGATCGTTGGCGTATCGATCTTGCCGAGCGCGGCGAGCAGGGCGGGATCGTGGGCGGTCATGCGGTTTCCTTTCCCGTGCGTGGTTGTCTGGCGCGTTGCGTCCCCGTGCGTGGTTGGATGGCGCGTTGCCACCCCGGTGCGTGGTTGGCCGGCGCCGTCGGCGGCCGTCAGATCGGGTCGCGGATCAGCGGCGCGGTCGAGCAGTGGATGCCGCCGCCGCCCTGGCAGACGGCGCTGTAGGGCACGACGCGCACCGAGATT
>Ga0308417_1000137_pt1 | contig 56305 bp, 43 predicted proteins | sample HotsprSampleOS65_FD_203528 | JGI IMG/M metagenome (GOLD analysis project Ga0308417, IMG submission 203528) | Hot spring phototrophic mat microbial communities from Octopus Spring, Yellowstone National Park, Wyoming, United States - 20090730_OS65 ... | reverse complement strand
GTCTCTACGAAATACTTCAAACCCATCAACTGAAACTCCCTGTACCGCCTCCACAGACAGTCCTCACCACGAACCTCTGACCAAGCCTCTATTGCCTCTTCGAACTCTTCGATGTATACTTCTTTCATGGCGCGTTCCTCCTTCTTTTGGTGTTGATAACCTTATCTTACAAGGAGGGATGCGCCTTACCTGCTTCTCCCCAATTTTACACACAAGATTTTACGCTGCCTATTCAAGAGTCGGAGTTTCGTCAATAACGAGACTGAGCTGGTCATCATAATCACTCCGCAGATTGTGAAAGCTGGTGTTGAAGCGGCAAATGCCGGGCAGACGTCCCAGCCAGAGACGAAATAGGGTGGCCTTGGAGCGACGAGACGGACTGCTTGGCAAGCCGATTGCCGCAAGTTCGTCTATACATATTATTCTGGATGCTGTGAGAAAGGGAACAGATGGCTGTTCGCGTATTGATTGCTGATCATGATCAAGAATCACGAAATGATATGCGGGAGATGGTTGGCTCGCTGGAAGGGTGTGAGGTAATTGGTCTCGCTAGAGACGGCCAGGAAACAATTCAGATGACCATGCAGCTGTATCCTCATGTGGCGATCATTTCTCAAGACTTGCCGGGGATATCCGCATTGCAGACTTGCGAAATAATCAGTGCGCTATCGCCAGATGTCATGCTGATACTCGTCGTGCCTTCTAAGTCTCCAGAAGAACTGGAGAAGGCCATGCGGGCTGGTGTGCGTGCAGTAGTTTCTACCCCAGTAAACGCCGGTCGTCTTGGTAGCTTGATTCAAGAGCTAAGCGACATCAGAGAACGGCGGGAAGCTCCGGAGGTAACAGACTGGCGAGATCCTGCAAAGTTCCCGAAAGTTATTAGCGTCACCGGCGCAAAGGGTGGAGTGGGAAAGAGCACGATTGCTGTTAACCTAGCTGTCGTGCTAGGCAAACAATTTCCGAATAAGGTGGCACTCCTGGACCTGTATACCCAATTCGGGGATGTCGCTGCTATGCTCAGCCTTACCCCCAAGCGCACTATTTCCGAGTTGGAAGGTGTCCCAGGCGAGTTCGATGCCGAACTCATTGCGGACTACATAGCTAAGCATAAGTCCGGCGTGGATGTGTTGGTTACGGCAATTGACCCAGTACCACTCAATGCCGTTAGCGCCGCATGTCTCGATAATCTGCTCTATGTGCTCAAACGAACGTACCGATATGTCATACTTGACGTGCCGCCAATACTGCATGAGACCACCTTACATGCACTCGCACATTCGGACGTAGTACTGCTGATCGCAAATCTATTTGACGTTACGACTACTATGGACACGAAGAAACATTTCGATGCTCTTCTGGGAGAACATATCTCCAAAGAAAACATAAGACTGGTACTTAATCGAGTGTTGAAGGCAAACAGACTACGTATGACCGATATCGAGCGCCTGTTTGACTGTAGTATTGCAGGTCAGATACCTAACGACCGCAGGCTGGTTACGGCAGTCAACCAAGGTATACCGCTGACAATGAACGACGGAGACTCTCCACTTGGTAGGAGTTTTTCAATGCTGGCCGAGACTATCACCAGTCCTCCTAGATTTACGTCCAGACCATCTAATCTTATACGAAAGAGGAAAGCTCTGTAGCTAGGTAAGGGTGAAGCAAATGGGAATCTTGAGTTCAGGAAGGTCGGATACGGGTTCAGAGGATATACTAGTTGGCGATAGGGGACAGCTAAGCGCTCATGGTTTGATGGCGCTCGAGGGTAAGATTCACGAGCGACTGCTGAACGATGCAGACCCAGTAGAGTTGGCGAAGCTGGATCGTGTCGAAATGGCCAAGGAAATCCGGCAAGTCACCGCAACTGTTCTCACAGAAGAAGGGGTTACTGTTCCTGCACGTCTTCGGCAGCAGATCATCTCAGACGTCATTGATGAGATCGTTGGCTATGGGCCAATCCAGCCTCTCCTTGATGACCCAACGATTACGGAAATCATGGTGAACGGCCATAATCAGGTCTATGCGGAGCGGAACGGTAAGATATTCCTCACAGACAAAGTATTTCGAGATGATAATCACGTAATGCGCATAATCGAAAAAATCGTTATGCCTCTCGGTCGTCGCATAGATGAGAGCGTACCCATGGTAGACGCTCGGCTGCCCGATGGGTCACGTATAAACGCGATCATACCCCCACTCTCTGTAAAGGGTCCCGCGTTGACAGTTCGTAAGTTTGCTCGAGAGCCGTACACAGTTAAGGACCTGATAAACTTCGGTACATTGACATCGGAAATGGCTGACTTCCTGCGTGCTTGTGTCATTGCCAGACTCAATATCATAATCTCAGGCGGTACAGGTAGTGGAAAAACTACAACTCTGAACGTACTTTCCAGCTTTGTTCCGAACGACGAGCGAATAGTTACAATTGAAGATGCCGCTGAGCTTCAATTGCAACAGGAACACGTTGTTCGACTCGAGAGTCGCCCTCCAAACCTGGAAGGAAAGGGTGAGATCACCATTCGAATGCTGGTGAGAAATGCTCTGCGCATGAGACCTGACCGGATTATCGTCGGCGAGGTCAGAGGCGGTGAGGCACTGGACATGCTACAGGCAATGAACACGGGCCATGATGGTTCGTTGAGCACTGCCCACACGAACAGCCCCCGCGACACCCTGTCAAGACTGGAGACAATGACATTGATGGCAGGTACGGATCTACCCTCCCGGGCGGTTCGCGAGCAGATTGCGTCTGCGATCCACCTGATCATCCATCAAAACAGATTGAGAGACGGGAGTCGAAAGATCACTCATATCACTGAGATTCAGGGCATGGAAGGCGACGTTATAACAACTCAAGACATCTTCGTGTTTAGACAGAGGGGTGTGGATGCGAACGGTGCGATAGTGGGCGAGCACGTTGCAACTGGCCTGCGTCCGAAATGTTACGAACGGTTGCTGCAGGAGGGACTCGAGGTTCCTGCCAGTATTTTCCAGACGAGGTGACTTTCAATGGAAACGGTGCTGCTGATACTTGCCATTCTGTCTGCCACAGGTGCGGCCATCTTGTTTGTTATTGCGGCAGCAAGTAGTAGCTCACGACAGGCAAGTGCTAGACTGCAGGCAATGGTTTCAAAACCAGCGGAAACGCAATTTACCCCCGGTCGTTCGACGCCGCCCAGAACAGACTCCCTACCAACGCTTACGAAACTCCTTACTGGCCGTAGTTTGACTGAGAGACTCTATTCAGAAATAGCGGCTGCTGGGCTTCCAATTCGACCAAGTGAGTTCCTTGCCGTGTCACTGGGTTCGTTAGTGCTGTTTGAACTCATCGCGACTGTAATCCAACGTGGAATTGTGGGCTATGTACTCCTTGGAATTATTGGCGCCACGTTGCCCTTTGCCGTTCTTAAGGTGCTGCAGGCAAAGCGCAGAGCTGCCTTTGACGCACAAATAGTAGATGCTTTGATGATGATCGCATCATCATTGCGTTCCGGGTTCAGTTTTCTTCGCGCAATGCAAATGGTGTCGAAGGAGATGCAACCTCCGATTTCTAAGGAATTCGAGCGTGCTATAAACGAAATGAATGTCGGTCGACCTCTGGAAGATGCTCTGCGTGGAATAGCCACGAGAGTCAGGAGCTATGACTTCGATTTAGTGGTAACAGCAGTAACTATTCAGCATCAAGTAGGTGGCAATCTGGCGGATGTGCTTGAGGCGATAGCTGCGACAATTAGAGACAGACTCCGGATTCAAGGCGAAATCAGGGCCCTTACTGCTGAGGGTAGAATATCAGGCATAGTACTTATTGCGCTTCCTATCGGTCTAGCTATCTTGCTCACGCTCCTACGACCAGGCTACATGGGGACACTTTTTCAAGAGAGTATAGGGCGCTTGATGATAGCAGTAGCCGTCGTTCTCCAGATAATAGGCGCTCTTGTGATTCATCGCATGCTTCAGGTAGATATATAGTCCGGGGGGTTTGGCCATGGAGTTGATTATCGCTTTGTTGGCTTTTGGGACTGCAGCTTTACTAACTATCGGTCTGACCATGCGTTCCGAGCGGGCTATCATTCGGGAGAGGCTTACAGAAGTCAATGAGAGTGGGACCGCACCTTCAGCTGTAGATCTGGAATTCGAGATAGCCTTCAGAGACAGGGTTGTACTGCCGTGTCTCAGATCTCTCGCGAGGATTGGTCTTCGATTAACGCCGAAAGGAACCTTGCGCTCCATCGAGGAAAAACTTGACATGGCTGGCCGCCCTTGGAACCTTGCTGCAAGGGACTTTGTTGGGCTTCGTGTTCTTTCACTAGTGGTATTCGTTATCATAGGCCTGTCTCTAGTTAAGCTAATGGAAACCGGTCCCGTACTTGAACTGGTAATGCTTATGCTGATTGTGTTCATCGGTGCGGTTCTGCCGGATTACTTCCTCCAGAGCGCCATCAATAGCAGACAAACCAGCATTCGAAGATCGCTCGCAGATACCCTGGACCTCCTTACTGTCAGCGTAGAAGCCGGTCTCGGTTTAGATGGTGCCATGCAGAAGGTTGTAGAAAAGTTGAAAAACCCGCTGTCGGAAGAGTTGGGCCGCGCTCTTCGAGAAATGCAGATTGGTAAACTCCGGGCCGAAGCGCTGAAGGATATGGCATCTAGGGTCAGGGTGCAGGAGCTTAGTAGCTTTGTGGCTTCAATATGTCAGGCAGAGCAATTAGGAGTGAGTATTGCCAGGGTATTGCGGGTCCAGGGAGATACCATCAGATCGCAACGAAGCCAACGAGCACGAGAAACAGCCGCAAAGCTCCCTGTCAAGATGCTTTTTCCACTTGTATTTTGCATATTTCCCGCCATTTTTGTTGTGATAGCGGGTTCAGGCGCCATATCTATATGGCGGGCGTTCAGTAAGTAGATCCTATCAATTACATAGTTGGTAGTAAGGAAGTCGCACGGCGCTTTGTCGTGCGATTTTGTATTTATGCATCTGCTTCCGTAAATAACAGAGGATGATTGGGTGTAAGTTGGTGAACAACTAACGGTGTGGACTCAGATCGGTTACAGGATAGAACTAAGAGCAAGCTAACGCAATTATACCGTAAGGTTGACTATGCGAATAATGTTGTAGGCAAGTGCCAGGCTGGTAAAACATATTCGGCAACTTTGTCGTCTGCACTTATAATTCCGGTCATCTGACATCGGCGGGGGTGAGGTCCAGTAGTGAGAATGAGATTGCTAGTTTATATGCTCATCGCCGTCTTGGCGGTGTGTTTCTTAGGAGTGAAAGGGGCTGTTATTGCTGGGACAGTGGAGATCACACATCGCTTTGATTTTGAACTACCGATGTCGTGGGCAGACGACGTCAGTCCGTGGGCAAATTACAAGGTTCAGAGATGGGATATCTCGGATGGCGGAAAGTCAGGGAAGGCGTTGAGGATTGACGGTAGTGCCTACGAGCGGACTTCCACCTACGAGATACGCACTCTCCAGTTCAACCACAAGCCAAACACAAGTGTCACTATCGCTTTCGATATAAGAGCTGCATCGAATCCAACCGGTTCCTTTTTCATGCTCAGATACTTTGATGGCTACTGTACTGGTTCGACATTCCATTGGGTCGCGGACGACGAAAAACATCCGTTGCCCCCTCCACTTTTCGACAGCAGGAAGACTGGTTTGTCACAAACGTGGAAACGTGTATCGCTTACAACTCCAATTCTGAAAAACACAGTAGTGACTTTTGCCTTGATTGCTCAGCAGCCTGATTGGACAGGGGATCCAGACAAACCCAAATACCTTGACTACTACCTGGACAACCTTTCCATCACCGTTGAGCCCCTTGACAAGCTGATGGATTCCGATTTCGAATGGCATGGCAACTATGGCAGTAGCACCATCGAATTCCGGCGTAATACTATGGCAGCGAATTGCGACTGGTGTGACTTTGCAGACCAGGAGGAGGTCGTTACCCCAGACGGAATTATCCGCTATACGCTTTTCCAGTTTCGTGACGCTAGTACTCAGACGTTGCCCGGAGTGAGACACGAGACCAAGCATGCTGGTCATCATGACCTTGCATGGGGCTCGAGCACCATTTGTCTGGCCCGAAACTTCGGTGCAGGCAACCTGTCTGCGGTGTCCTGGGGTGTCCGGCAAACTGTATCATACGCGGCTTTGGGTCTGAAATCCAACGAAACGCACAAAATCCGTGTGCGTATGAAGCTATCGAATGCGAGGGAGAGTAACTCGGCATGTAGGTGCCAGTTGGGTGTAGACCCATGGGGCGGAACTATTACGCAGAGAGCAATGTGGACTGAGTTGGAAGATGTTAACATGTGGTCTGACCACTGGGGTTGGCGCACGCATTCACTGGAGTTTGTGCGCCCGAAAGGATCCGAGGCGTTCACGATATACTTCAGACAGCGGGACGGACTTCCTCAGCCGGCTAGGGACCAATCATACCCGCCAAAGCCAAGCGAGCCCCAGTCGCAAGGCAGTCCAGGAAACTCCTGTTCCTCTTTTGCAGACTGGGTGCTTGTAGACATACTAGAAAAGTAAAGGAGTATAAGAAGTGGTGTATACACGGCCTGCAATTCTCTGCACACTGTACATCTTGTTTCTATTACTCACGATGTGCGGTCACTCCAACGGAACAGCACTGACATACAGCTTGACGTTTGATTACCCCATGTCTTGGTCTGACGACGTCACTCCTTGGGGGGACAGCGCTGTTCAAGAGTGGGAGATTGCCGACGGCGGCAAACAAGGAAAGTGTCTTCGGATAACAGGCACGACGTACAAGCGCAGTGTAAGCTATGAAATTCGCACTCTGCAGTTCAATCACAAACCGAACACGCCAATCGCAATCAGCTTCGACTTCAAGGATGTCTGCGTGCCGCCGGGGTCCTTCTTGATGCTGAGATACTTCGATGGGTATTGCGGTGGCCAGGCTTTCCATTGGGTTGCTGATGATAAGTTCAAGCCATTTCCAGCCCCTCTTTTTGACTCCCGAACATCTAAGCTCGCTCGGAACTGGCAACGCGTGAACTGCTCGACACCACCGCTCAAAAACACATTAGTGACCCTGGCTTTCATTGTTCAACAACCTCCGCAAGATCAACCGGTGGACAGCGTGGCTTCTGAAGCTCAGTACGTAGAGTTCCTTATAGACAACCTGAGTGTAAGCGTGACTGCCCTTGACAAACTGATGGACCCCGATTTCAACTGGCATGGGAACTACGGAGGAAGTACGACAGAGTTCCGTCAAAACACACTTGGCGCTGATGCAGACTGGTGTGACTTTGCAGACCAGGAAATTGCCGATTTTCCAACGGGCGGCAAAATCCGATATACCTTGTTTCAATTTCGTGACGCTACACGACAGAAGAATCCAGGAACTAGGCACAACCTGATTCATGAGGGGCATGCTTTAGGTGCGGGTGGTGTGAGTGCAATACACCTGAACAGATGGTGTCTAGCAGGAAATCTTTCCGCAGTGTCCTGGGGTGTTCGTCAGACGGTATCCTATGAATCGTTGGGACTGAAGCCAGACGAAAGCGCCAAGATAAGAGTAACAATGCGTATGACTCAACTAGACCACGACGATAATCGTGCATCGAGAATCCAGCTTGGGGTTGACCCCCACGGGGGGATAGTTACGCAGAAGGCGCTGTGGACACCAGAAGAGAGGGTTTGCATACGGCACGACAATAGATGGTCCACACCATCCATTGAGTTCGTGCGTCCTAAGGGTTCGACCGCTTTCACGATTTACTTCAGACAGCGGGATGGAATTCCAAAGGATGCCAGTGACAAGTCCTATCCCCCTGATCCCAAGGAGCCCCAGTCGCAGGGGACGCAAAGTACCATCGAGGCATACGCAGACTGGGTGCTTGTTGAGGTAGTTAGGTAAGTTACAAGGAAGTTGAAAGAAGGATGAGAAGAGACAAATGCGAAGGGCTATTTTCATAACCTATATGGTAGTGCTCGCGCTATCAATGTCAACCGGATTGAGAGCCAGTGATGCGTATAAGACCTATCTGTTTACGTTCGACTACCCAATGTCATGGTCTGATGATATTGTACTGAAGGGTTTGCGGAGTAACCAGTCATGGGATATTGTGCCAGGTGGCAAGAATGGAAGAGGCTTGCGAATCTCTGGTGCACCATGGCAGCAGCTGCGTACCGGTGAGATACGTACTCTCCAATTTAACCATAAGCCTGGCACTAAGGTCAGAATCAGCCTCGATATCCAAGCTGTCTGTGCTCCACCACAGTCAAGATTCATGATTCGCTATTTTGATGGTTATTGTGGCGCAGAACCCTTTGGCAAGATTGCAGACGATGAGATAGGACAGTTTCCCCCACCTCTACTGGATACTGCTAGAGGCAACTTGAAGCCAGGATGGCAGCATCTGGTGTTTGAGACACCACCCCTCAAGAATACTGTAATCACTCTAGCCTTTGTAGTGGATCAAGAGCCGACGACCACACCAGAGGGCGAGCCGGTTTACATGGAGTATGTGCTGACAACCTCAAGGTAGAGACTACCCTGCTTCACAAGTGGATGGATCCAGGCTTCGATTGGCACGGAGTCTCCGGTAGCAGTACCCGGCATTTTCGTCAGAATGTGGCATGTGCCTCCGCGGACTGGTGTGACTTTGCGGATGAAGAGGATGTAATAACCCCAGACGGTGTAATTCATTATACGTTATTGCAGTTTCGGGACTCGTCTAGCCAAGTGAAGCCTGAATGGAAGCATAAGCTGGTTCATGCAGCTTATAGCGACTATACAGGTGGAAATAGTGCCATTATCCTTGACAGATGGGGTGGAGGAAAGAACTCATCGGCTTCATGGGGTGTACGTCAAACAGTGAGTTATGCTGCATTGGGCTTGAGACCAGGTGAAGTTGCCCGTGTTCGGGTAATTGGCAAGATTGCTAACTACAATCCTGATAAGTCAGAAGCTACAAGCGTACAGCTTGGTGTAGACCCGTACGGCAGTGTGATTACACAGAAAGCAATATGGCTGCCACCAGACAAGTCTAGCTACAATGTAGACGGCTGGAGGAAGCCTGTGATTGAGTTTGTCCGACCAAAGGACGCTCAGGGCTTCACAGTGTTTTTCCGGCATAGAGATGGCTTGCCCAAACCGGAAGTCGAGCAATTGCCGTTTCCAGAGCCGCAAACCGCGGGTTCCCCAGGGCTTGCTGCTGCAGTTGCGGATTGGATTGTGGTTCAGGTTGTTCGTTAGACTTGACTTCCAATCCAGCTTGAGAACTAAGGTTGCCAAAAGACGATCATGGTGAGAGTCAGCTATTGGTTTCATGACTCACAAGTTGGCATGTCTCAAAACGTATGTTTGCCAGGACAGCTCATAACCAAGATAAGAAACTGTGTAAAGGAGAAGTGTATGTCTAGGTTCAAGCGCAATCAAATGACGTTACAAGTGTTATTGTGGATGGCAATGATCTATGTGAATGTGACAGTACTGAACAATATCGCAATAGGAGCGACGGGTACAGTCTTATGTCCTGTATTGACCGGGTATTCAGAGGCGATACCTTTTCAGCTCCACGAAGGTTGGGTAGATGTGTATGCTCCGGGTGATTCCACAGGCAAGTACACTCGGATAACCAAGAACGCTACCTTCAATATGGAGACTCCTTCACGGCCGGTTGCTCTCATCGCATCATTCGATCACATCGATGCCTTACCGATCATTCTTCCCCAGTGGCCTTCTGAACCAGGCAAATACGATATTTCGCTTTGGGGAGACTATATTTGCTTTCCTCCAGGCTACCCTGAGGTGTGGGACAAGAAGTATGCCTTTACTTCTAAGACGTTTTACCAAACATTCATTGCACGCAGCACGAGTATATATGCGATAACCGCTTTTGATGGCGCAAAAGTGGCCTCGTGGGGCAATAAGGTTCATGGTTTCTTCTATCCAGGGGGGCCTTATAGTGATCCGATCATGCATACGCATATTGATGGTGCAATCACTGACATGCAGACTGCCCATCTCTCGGACCACTCTTTTCCATTCATAGGTTTCCGGCACGGCGATATCCCGGTTACACCCGGAAAGCGATACGCCGTTTGTATTTCGGGTTACCGCAGCCATGGTGGGCAGCGATTTGACCTTCCAAGTTACGTCCAGCCGAAGAATGGGAATGGTTACATGTTGGGTCGTGCATACACATCCGCCGACAAACCGCTCGATGCGGATGTCTGTCTTATAGTAGCAGGCAACTCCAACGGCCAGATTATGGAGAATAACATCCGCTCTGAGGAGTGGGATGTTCGTTTGCCCCAACGCGTTCCAGTCAAGAAATGGGGGCAGGACTTCCTGTGCCATGGGCGAAGCATGGCAGGCTTAGTATTCTGGGCGTGTAACCCATCCGACTCCGTGATCAAGTGCAAGGTTCGTATCCGCGAGCAAGGACCTAATGGCACGGTGATAGGACCAACCAAGACCGCAATAGGCCACGAGTGCCCGTCGGGACCGTTTATTCGTTATCCTGACTGGCCTGGCCCGCAGAAAGGTTACGAGGAGTACTACAAGCTTCGTCCCGATGAGATTACAGGCGAGACAACAGTTGGTTACTATGCCCACGCCAGGCTATTCCAAGTTGCCTATCTTGCGGATGAGGTCAAGCTGGAACCAGGAAAGAGGTACTATATCGACCTAGAGTTCAGTGAGCCCGTACTGCCAATAGTGGATGGCGATTACTATAAGGACGGTTTTGGTTACTACGATGGGCAGAAAATGGAGAAAGACAAAGTATTTCATTCGTCTCGCTGGACAATAGCCGGCCAGATTATGACCTATCAAAATCCTGCTGGCAAACCAAATTGGCCGTAGGTAGATCTGTGTGCTACATAGGGGGATATAGATGCAAACCCTCCTGATAGGACTTGTCCTAGCCTGTTGCTGTAACGTTTGTGTGGCAGCAAGTCCGTTTTCCTACGAGTTTACCTTCGATGAACCGATGTCTTGGGCTGATGATATCAGTCCGCGCGGGACGTCGCTCATACAGAGCTGGGAAATTGCCGATGGTGGCAATCCAGGTAAGGCGTTAAGGATCTCGGCCGCAGTCTACGAACAGCCGGTTAGCTGCGAGGCACGCACCCTACAGTTCAACCACAAGCCAGGTGTTTCAGCAAAAGTGAGCTTCGATATCAAGGCAGTCTCGAACCCACCAGGTTCCTATTTCATAGTACGCTACTTTGACGGATACTGCGGAGGAGTGCCTTTTGTCAAGATTGCAGACGAGGAAACCAACCCTGCTACAAACAAATTCCCTCCTCCATCGTGGGATAGCCGGCATGCTAATTTGGCTGACGACTGGCAACACGTGGAGTTTACCACAGGAACGTTGAGCAATACAGTCCTAACCCTATTCTTTATGGTCGAACAACAAAGGGAAACGGCAGGCAAGTACGTCGAATACCTCCTGGACAATCTGAAGGTTGAGACGGAGGCGCTGGATAAGCTGATGGACCTTGGCTTTGATTGGCATGGCAACTACGGCGAGAGCACTTTCCACTGGTGGCAGAACACCCGCGGAGCAAACATCGACTGGTGTGATTATGCTGATCAGGAGGATGTGATTACTAAAGAGGGTGTTATCCACTACACGATGTATCAGTTTCGGCACAGCTCTGCATGCTTTGAACCGGCGATAATGCACGAATTATGTCATGAAAGGTTCTCCGAGCAGACTGGGGTACAGGGAACAGTTGTCACATCGCGCATACACACTTCCGCATGTGCTGCCTCCTGGGGTGTACGTCAAACAATCTCGTACGGCGCTCTGGGACTCAAACCAGAGGATACAGCGCGTATTCAGATCAAGATGCGCTACACGAATCATGAGCCTGTGTACAGGGACACCAGCCGGGTCCAACTTGGGGTTGATCCTACAGGTCAAGTCATTACACAGAATGCTATATGGGGAGAAGAGGACAATGTCAATTTCCTAAGAGAAGGTTGGCGTGTTGGTGTGCTGGAGTTTGAAAAACCGAGAGGTGCTCAAGGGTTTACTATATACTTTCGCCACCGTGATGGATTGCCGAAACCTGGAGGTGAAACCCCCCATGAAGTTCAATCAAAAGGTACTGACCCAGGCTGTCGAGGGATCGCGGACTGGGTGATTATTCGGGTCGTTGACAAGTCCCAAACGATGCGAAACTAGTTGTTTGGAGAATCACCATTATTCGACGGTCCAAAGATTGCCTGGTGGGGAAACAAGTTCAATTTCAGTGTCCATAGGGATGTCGCCCATGGTCCCAGAATCGCGTTTCCGGTGCCTTGGCGCACGACCGAGCGCGATGATCCAAGTGCTCACCACACTGACTTTGAATTCCCCGAGTGGGATGGCGGCATGGTGATGTGCAGGTAATACCAGGTAATATGTGTGCCATCCGCATAGGAGGATATCGTGGACACGGTGGCGACCAACTCGAGGCGAATATATTCGTCTACTCCGACATCGGCGATGGATATCTGAGTGGACAGGCTTGGAACGGCGACGCCAAGCTTTATGTCGATGGCGATTACTACACTGGTGGCTTTGCCCACTACGACGGCGTCAAAGTAGAGAAGGAAGCTGGTTTGCAGCAAAGTGATTCTCGGTTTACTCTTGCGATGACGGTAGTAACCTATCGTGACGAAGCTAGACATTGAGGCTGAAAGCAATGGCCGGACGTTTACACCTGCCCATTTTATCGGGTAGCAAATTCCTAGATATATAGTCCGTAGGGAACCCGGTAACATTACCAGCTTTGGCCGATTTGGTTGACAAAACCGAATCGGCGCATTAGAGTCATCTTATAAGTATTCGTAGTTACATACGGTGATGAGCATGGATTGTAGGTGGTTGAGCATAAGTGCGGCAATAATTATCTTATTCGGAGTATTGGTAAGCGCAAGCGGTTTGGCATATGGTCTAAACCAGTTGGTCAACGGTAGCTTTGAGGAGGGTGTCGTGGGGTTTTGGCAGGATCCTAGAGATCAACCTCTACCACCTCCTTGGAACAAATGGGATGCTAGATATGCTGGTCATCCGTATGGAAATTGGAACATAAACGTAGATGGCCATGACAATATTCCCCCTATTCCTCCTGACGGTCAACACTGCGCTAGCGTCTGTGCCGGAGTGAACCAGACCTCAGGTGGAATTTGGCAGGAAGTGGATGTCACACCAGGCCTGACTTTCTACCTCAGCGGATATTACTATGCAGGTAGCGGGTGGGACGCGGGAATTACCACCACGGTTCAATTCTGGCTCTTCAATGCGCCACCCACGTTTGATTCCTCTTCAGGGGACCTGATCACTACCGGTGGTGTGGCTGCGCTAAACTATACGGGACCAAGAACCTCCAATTGGACCCGTTTCGCTGGCGGTGGGCTGACAGCTGTTAACAGTAAGATTTATGTTGTCTCGCGGTTCAAGGTTGGCGGTAGTTGGTCTGCCTATGGCATGCACATGGACAATCTTGCTCTCTACACTTCACCTCCTGGAACGCCTATCCCTGAGCCCAGCAGTGTTCTCGTGGTCACTGTACTATCTGGTATGTTAATTCGCCTCCCATGGATACACAGGCCTTTACTCTGTCGTAGTTGTGAGTAGAAAAATATGCGAAGATTTTTTACCTACATTTTTTGTCTGTTCTGTACCTTTTTTGTGCTCGGTGGGTCTTGTCCGGTATTTGCTCATGCATCCGTGCTTCGCAACGGCTCTTTCAGCGATGGGCTGGATGGTTGGATGGTAAATTCACAGCTTGGGGATTGGAATCCACTGACCAGTGATTTAGCTGCAAGTTTAGATCCACCAATCGATGGTTTTACTGGGACAGTGCTGTATCAGAATCTAAATGTCTCAGGGATAGCCGGCAAGAATTTCCAAATCTACCTTTGGTTTAGAAAGGTTCGAGCTTGGAGTGGCCGGACTCTCGCTGTATATGTTGACTTTGTTGACTCGAACGACAATCTTCAACGCTTGTGTGTGCTCAGACCCGAAAACGATGCGATACCTTACCAAGATTGGTCGGTTTTCACAAACACGTTTTCATTTCCAGCAAACGCTTCTAAACTGGTGAAACTGTCCTTCGCAAAGGAAGACTACGGTAGTTTTGATACTGACGGCATAATGCTGTTGGCGGACGGAGTGGTGCCGGTGGGTCTCGTTCCACAAATCACCAGCCTCAGTTCTGACAGCGGCCCCTATGGTTCACTACTAACCATCAACGGATTCAATTTTGGAACAAATGCCTCTGGAGAGGGCAAGGTTCTAATTGACAACAGTGACGAAGGGATAGAGATTCTGAGTTGGTCAGGCACGCAAATCGTGGTCAGATGTGAAGAACCGACCAGGACCGGAACAGTGTGCGTATTGGTAGACGGAGTGGAAAGCGACGGAAGGCTATCTTATACTGTCACCTCGCCAACTTATACAATAGATGTACTGCAGCCACAGTTGACGGTGATAAGAGGGGAAAACGCCAGATTCTTGGTCAGACTCAACTCAAGAAATGGGTTTAATGCGATCGGCGAAGTTCGAATGTCAGTCCCGCAGTCACCTCCAGGGTCCGTTACATTCTCACCTGACATATTGAAAGGTCCGGGCGGCGTTGCGATGACTATCGCGACATCAGGTCTCTCGCCAGGGACATATGAATGGCGAGTACAAAGCGAAGACGATGGTGGAAAAGTCAGATCGGCACCTTTTGTGTTGAAAGTGGTGTCAGTATCCGATATCGAATTCTATCAACGCGACGATACTGGGTCACGTGTCTTGTGTACCTACCTTAGTATCTCAAAACAGCGGCGTGTATATGTATATTGCTGCATGATCACGACGGATGGCGAAAGATTGCCCGAATCCACACCAATCGCTCTTTCATCGAACAGCTCTAATCTGCAGGTATTTAGTACCGCATGGGGAGGGTATGAGATCTACGCAGTCAACACCACGTCAGCAAAGTTGACAGCCACTTCGCCTGATGGATACAGCGAGTATCTACCGGTTGTGGTCACGAGCCCGGCCACGATTATAAGCACCACGATTAATCCTGTTCAAGTGAGTAACAAGGGCTATCAGACCATTACGTATAACGCAGCAAGCACCACTGCAATTGATGTTGATTGCGATTACGTCCTACGAGAATTGGTAGATTATACTTACTCTTGGTCCGACGGAGACAAGGCGTTTACGGCCACCGGAAGAGTGCCCGAAGGAACCATGCCTGGTCGATATTTCTTTCACGCCTTCCTTCGCTCGGATCATGAGTCAGAGCGTGTCAGACAGATTACGGTTCTGAACGACTCTGGCCGAGGAATGATAAAGGGCTCGGTTTTCGCAATGCGTCCCCTTTGGTCTCCAGACCCATTAGCGTTTATCCAGCTCTATGACGACGCTACAGGTGCAAAAGTATACGATTACGCTATCAACTCATGGGGTGATTACACTATACCGTATATACAACCAGGGGTATATCGAATCCGCTTATTGCCGATGAGCGGATATGAGCCTCAGTGGTATCCAAATGCCTATGCGTTCAGTGCCGCGCTACCAGTAACCGTGAACGTTGGCGATGTGTTGAGTGGAATATCTTTCTTCCTGGTAGAGACCGATTCTTTGCCACCGAGAGTCTGTTCTACTGATCCCGTCGACGCTGCTCTAGATGTCGCGCCAGGTTCGTTGATCTCTGCCACATTCAGCAAGCCAGTCGATCCAGCCACGGTGAATCTGTCTACATTCTTCCTGGAAGACAGTCAGCATAATCGAGTATCAGGAACTGTAGAGTGTGATGGTCTGACTGCTACTTTCAAGCCGGATAAAGACTTGCAGGCAGGAATGACATACACGGCTACCATAACGACAGGTGTTACCGATAACCAGGGCAGACCACTCACGGCACATTATTCATGGCACTTTTCCGTGGGCTACGTGAGCCTTGCCGATTTGAAAGAATTGCCCGATGGTACATACGTAACCCTAAAGGGAAAGGTGCTTTACCTCGTCAAGGAAAGCATGGGGTATATCGAGGAGCCAAACCGGGCGTGTGGCATAAGAATCGAAGGCGCAATCTCAGCAGCCGAGGACGATATTGTCAACATAGCGGGCACAATGCGCTCAAGCCCAGGCGGCGAGCGATATATACAGATTGAGAGTATCTCGGCCACCGGTAGCATGTCACTCCGCCCACTTGGCTGTACGATTCGCAGTCTTAAGCAGCCACTCGTGGATGGCCTCTATGTCCAGGTCTGGGGCAGGGTAATACCAAACTCTGTCACTCCTAACTCTTATCAAATCAACGACGGATCAGACGATGCTGGTGTTCAGATATACACACAGACTTTGCCTTCAGAAGAATACGTGGTCGTCAGAGGCGCTGCGGCCTATGACGATGCAGGGAGACGCGTTGTTTATGCAAAGTAAGATCATTGACACGATGCGTGTGTTGCTTGCCAAGAGGCTTGTGCTCTTCACAGTTATGCTTAGCACTTTTCTGTACGCTGGCCATGTCTGTGCCTACACAAGCAAGATTGGTGTCAATTGTCTGTCAGGCGACACCGGAACGACTAAGAAACTTATTGACACTGGGAAAATGCCCATACTGACGACTGGCATTGGCGAAAGAAGTAGTCTTATCCCTTACTACAAACAACGTTGCCCTAATGGTATCGTGGTGGTAGGGTTAGTAGGTGGTGCAAGCGTAGACTATAACCAGAACCCAGTGACGTTTGCTCAAAACCGCTGGAATAACTATCTCTGGCCACAACTATCCCAGGTGACCTCACAACAGAAAGCGTTGATAGACTATGTTGAGGTGTCTCCAAATATGAACGAGCCTCACACTGTGTCTGAAGCTCAATGGTGGAACGCGTACGCGGATACACTCTTGCCGTTGGTAGCCAATGCTGGGTTCAAACCCCTTGTTTTTACGTCGGGAGTTGGGGGAGTCCCGACTGATGATAGTGTGCTCACAGCAATGTTACCAATGTTTCGCAAGGCACACCAGTATGGTGGTGGCTGGGCGTATCATGGCTATACTATTTACTATACAAAGGACATAGGTGTGGAGATTTGGTACGGTCTTCGGTATCGGCAGGTCTATGACTTCTTCAGAAGATCTGCTCCGGATCTCCTAACCATGCCACTTGCCATTGCTGAAGGTGGCGTTGACTACTTGGGTAATCCCGCAACCGATGGCTATGCGTACCGCGGTACCCGCGAACAATACGCGGATTGGCTCTACTGGTATGATCAGAAGCTCAAAGAGGATTCCTACGTGCTTGGCGTATCATTGTTCAAGATAGGGGATAACCCGAAGTCTTGGCCCTCCTTTGATCTTGATCCAATGGTACCGTGGATGATTCATTATTATGAAACCGGCGATCCGTCATGGCCGAGGCCCAAGATGGTGCTAGGCATGCATGTTCTGAGCGAAAAGACTATATCCGATGCCGTTCGGACTGTGTGTAATGCGCCTGCTCCCATAATGTATGCTGATGCTAGCGAGCTGAAAGCCGGAAGGGCCATTGCTTTATTCAAGCAGGCCAATCCTAACGGCATCGTGATAGTTGGTATGCGCTCTCGGCTTCCATATCCGGAAGAGCCTAATCCTGAGTCTGCCGCAAACAAGCGATGGACTGCCATCTCAAAAGTCTTAAACAGCTTTACCAGCGGGGAAAAAGCTTTAATTACTTACATTGATGCAAGCCCAGGGCCGGTAAGGATTGATAATTCAGAACAGGCGGCCTACTTCGCAACCTACATGCGTGTGCTCCGTGAGAAATTATCCCAGAATGGATTTAAGTCGATTATCGGTGCCTTCGATCCCTCCACTTTGCCTACAAACAAGACAGCTTGGGACTTGCTACAGCCGTATCGCGACGTCTGGTACGAAGCAGGTAGAGCTGGTTGTGCAGCAATGTATCAGACAGGGGTTACGTCTTATGTAAAATCAACATCGGCTCAAGCAGAAGGCCTGTTGAAGTATAGAGACTGCTATTCATACCTTCTAAAGTACTATCCCTGGATGGTGGTAACACCGATAATTGTTATGATTGGCGATGGTCAGGATCTAAAGACCATACCGGATGCCTTCAGCAGAAGAACGAAAGAAGGACTAGGTCAGTTCACGAATTGGGCGGAATGGGCTGATATTGAGATCAATAAAGATCCAGATGTTCTAGGTGCTCTTCTCTTTAAGGTTGGTGCACCGTATGCGTATCCCGCATCAGATTTGGGGAATGCTGCCGAATGGTTTGCTGAGTATGTGCAAGAAAGAACAAGCAGGTAAATGTAGCAACGTAGAAGGCTCTTCAGCCTATTTGCATGTTTGAGCTCCACTAATTTCGATGGAGATGACAAATCTATTCCGTAAACGGAATGAGGAGCAGAGTATACGAGCGGAGTGATTCACACAGCACTTAAGCCTTTGGTGATTCTAGAAGGAGTGTGAGATGCATAGAAAAAAGGTTCTTGCTCTATGTGCCCATCCCGACGATGCTGAGTTTCGCTGTGGGGGCACTCTCATACTACTGGCCCAGCGTGGCTGGGAAGTGCATATAGCCACCGTTTCAGTAGGCGATTGTGGTAGCGCGGAATTGTCGCCAGAAGTCATTGCCAGCATCAGGCTAAGAGAGGCAGAAGCAGCTGTGGCGAAACTAGGGGGCAAGTACCACTCACTTGGAGGAAAGGATCTCCAGATCTACGATGATAACCCAACCAGAGCGGCGGCCGTTTGCTTGATTCGCGAAATCGCTCCTGACCTCGTGATCACGCATTACCCTATAGACTACATGCCTGACCATACGGCAACAAGTGCAATCGCACGTACAGCTGTTTTCACTGCACCCATTAAGAATTATTTGGTTGGACCAGCAGCCGACGTTCGTCCGTCTGGTAAAGGAGTAGTTCCTCTTTATTACTTCGACCCCCTGGAGGGCACTGACTGGTTTGGCAATCCTGTACATTCTGAATTCTATGTTGATATCTCATCTGTAATAGATAAGAAAGCCGAAATGCTAGGCTGCCATGAATCTCAGCGAGAATGGCTTCGGCGGCAGCATGGCGTTGACCAGTATATCGAGACCATGAAATCATGGGATGCTCAGGCAGGCAAGATAGCAGGAGTAAGTTATGCCGAGGGGTTTACCATGCATCGTGGACATGCTTATCCGCAGATGCCGATACTTCAGGAAGCATTGAGCGATATGATAATAATGCCAACTAGTGAATGACTTTCTTCAACCCGTTTTACCTCCGCATTCGGTGTCTGGAGTCGCTACAAGCCAGCAAAAATACCTGTTTTGGACGAAAGTAATTAACAGCGCAAGCTGTGTAGCTTATAATTGTTTTTACAGGTGCATAATGATGGCTTTCGGGTGCTTGGGTCTCAGGAGGCAGATATGAAGCACTTGTTATTGTTTTTGACGGCCGCAGTTCTCTTGTTAGACATGCCGGTTCTACCGGAGACCTATGTCAGAACACTTTGGTGGCCTTCACAACCATATTTTGCCATGCCTAGTGGCTTAGGAATTGATTCATCAGGCAATGTGTATGTAGCAGATACTAGCAATCATCGCATTGTAAAACTCAACAGTAGTGGACAAGCCGTTCTGACATTTGGGTCCAAGGGGTGGAGGAATGGCGAATTTCGGTATCCGGAAGATGTGGCAATATCGTCTGAGGGATATATCTACGTTGCTGACACAGGGAACTGCCGCATCCAGAAATTTGATTCCAGCGGCAATTTCCTGGGACTGGTCGGTGGCTACTGGACGTCGCAGACATCGGGAGTGAGTAACGCTCTTTACTCGTTGAGTTACGTGAGCGACGGTGGTGGCCTTGTAGCTTGGGTTTGTGGGGCAGGAGGTGTCATTCGTAAAACAACAAATGGCGGCGTCACCTGGTCGGCGCTGTCGAGCGGAACTAGTTCAGATCTGTACTCAATTTGGTTTCATGGCGATCAGGTTGGTTGGGTTGTCGGCGCCGGAGGTCTCATAAAGAAAACCACCAATGGTGGAACCTCCTGGTCCACAGTATCCTCCGGAACTACCAACAATCTGTACGCTGTTCAGTTCATTGATTCCTGGTCCACCGGCTTAGCAGTTGGTGCTGGGGGCACGATACGTCGCTCTACGAATGGAGGATCTAGCTGGTTTGGTCAAACTTCGAATACTACCAATGATCTGCATGGTGTCTTCCTACTAGATACTAATACGAATTTTGCCGTGGGCAAATCTGGTACGATTCTTCGTACAACCAACGGCGGTAGTACGTGGACTGTGATTTCGTCTGGTACGACCAACAACTTGTACTCCGTGTATTTCAGAGGTAGCACAGGCTGGGTTGTCGGTGCCGGCGGGACTATTCTGAAGACTACGAATGGCGGCGATACATGGGTGGCAAAATCCTCTGGTACAACAAGTGACCTTCGCTCAGTCATCTTCGTGGACGACAAGAGAGGATGGGCAGCAGGCGACGCTGGTACCGTGTTGTATACAGAAGATGCCGGCGAAAGTTGGACACCCCAGGCCACGGGTACCGGAAGTACACTCTACTCAGTACGCTACTGCGATGCAGAAGATGGCTTTGCGGTAGGAAGTGGAGGTGTCATTCTGCGTGGCCCAGGAAGGGGGGCAGACAACGGCAGATTTGACTGGCCAGTGGGTATCTGTGTTGACGACGCACGGAACTTGGTATTTGTTGCAGATACAGGACAATATAACGGTAGTGGATTTGGACACAGGATACAGGTTTTCGATAAGAACTTGAACTATAAAGGCAAAACCGGTGGCTATGGCAGTGGGAACGGATTGTTCAACATGTGCAACGGTGTAACCGTTAAGACCGGCAGTAACTTGGTATTTGCTACTGACCCTTACAACCAGCGTATTCAAAAATTCTCGACCACAGTAGACGGCTCAGGAAACGTAAGTTTTTCTTGGTTGGCAAATCTTGGTGTTTACGAGTGGCAAATGCCTCGAGGCCTCTCATGGAATGCAGTACTGAACAAGTTTGCATACGCCGCTCCCAGATATGACCGTGTGGATCTCATGGACGAAAATGGAAGTAAATCCGGACCGATTGGTGGAAAAGGTTGGGGTACGGCTGATGTCGATTCCTCGGCAGGCCGAGTCTATGTGGCCGATACACGCAATCACAGAATAGCGGTCTTCACTACTACAGGCGGATGGGTTACAGCCTGGGGTGAACGCGGCAGTGGAGTCGGACAGTTCGAGGAGCCAATGGGCGTGGCCGTAGACTCCAGCGGGAACGTGTATGTTGCTGATACCGGCAACCATCGAGTGCAGGTATTTGATTCAAACGGTAATTTTGTGAGGTCATGGGGTTCATTTGGTCTAGGTGATGGCCAATTTGTCAGACCACGAGGGATCTTCGTTAGTGGCGGCAGTGTCTTTGTTGCTGATACAGAGAACAACCGCTGTCAGAAGTTTACCACAGGTGGTTCGTTTGTTTGTAGGTGGAGCGCTCTTGGGTCCGCGGAGAACCAGTTGCGCCAACCCACAGGCATTTGCATCGATAGCTCAGGATATGCCTATGTGGTGGAAAGAAGCAACCATCGTGTGCAAAAGTTCCAGCCGGTGCCATAGGAGGAGACTATGTCTAGAATCATTCTTTTCATTATTCTTGCCTTAGCGGTTTTCACAAGTCTGCCTGGATGGACTGAATCACCTTACGTTTACGGTGTTCATTTTTGGAGAGAAGGTGCGAACATAGATGCGTTTTCCGGAAAACCAGGCTGGATACTGCTTTTCGAAAACATTAGCGACTACGGCAATATCAATTTCGGCAAATATAGAGATGCCCTCAACGAAGGACACACCGTCATCGTGCGTCTAAACTACAATGGTGGCGATGAACCTCCTCCAGTTGATGAGACCGATGTATTTGCAGGTCGTTGCGCTTGGTACGCTGAAAAGCTGAAGGACTACTCACACATTTTTGTATAGGCGAACGAAAACAGTGTGAACAATCAGTATAACAACGCATATCTCCAAGCGCGCTTTGCCATCCATGCGGCTAACCCTTATGCGTATTGGGTTCCTGGTGCACCATACGGTATGGAATCAGTTGTGTCATACGCCGGAGATTTCTGTGACGGTATGGCTACCCATGGCGAGGGAAGCTACATTAGCGGTCTAAGCGCCCTAGATAACAACACTCCTGCCGGGCGCACTAAGCCCTTGTACATAACTGAAATGTGCGGCGCTCCGCCAAACAGACCAGATTTGATAAGATCCACATACCGTTCAATACGTGATTGGAATGCCACACAGTCTCATAAGGTGGAAGCTGCCCTAAGGTTCGTGTACTTTGAGTTCTATCAAGAATACTCTTCTCTACTCTATGAGCCCATGCAAAGCGGTGATTTCGAAGACGCTGCCGCTGAGGTAGAGTGCATAAACTCGTTTGCTAACCCATATATCGTGATTTCAAACGTTCAGGCCACTCCCGTTAGCGAGACCACCGCGACAATTACATGGACAACTGACGTCCCGTGTACGGGACAGGTAGAGTATTGGAGGGTCGGCGAGCAGCAACAGAGCTTGAGCGCATTCTACGGCACGAACACAACAAACCACTCAATCACGCTTACAAACTTGTCCCCAGGTGAGACTTACGAGTTCGTTCTCAAGAACTATGTTTCTCCTCGTCCGCTCACTTTGAGCAAGGTATATAGTTTTGCTCAAATCCCGTCGGGTTCTGGTACGATCACGGGCTATGTGAGATCAATCACCGGTGAGTACTTAGATAAGGTGCGTGTTACACGCAATCCAGGCAACTATTCTGTCTACACATCATCGAACGGTTATTTCATAATGAAGGGCGTTGCCCCAGGTACCTATACTTTAACAGCCTCTGAGGGTGGTGTAGAGACAGCTACTGCAACTGTTACTATAAACGCTGGTGGCATGAAAAGCGTGGTGTTTGTTGTTCGAAACAAGACAAACTTGCTTTCAAATGGCGGGTTCGAAGCTGGGTCTCTATCCTCCTGGACGTCGTATGGGAATGGTATGCAAATCGTAAGCGGTACCTGGAGTAATGGTCCAACACCTCCTCATACAGGTAACTATTTTGTTGGCCAATCGAGAAGCGGAGATGCATATTCGGGTGGATTGTATCAGCGTGTACCCGTAACCATTGGACAGACTTATACAGCAAGGGTATTTTCTAGGGTTGAGCGTGAGAATTGCCCCTGGGGCGAGGCTCGAAACAGACTGGGCGTAGACAGGAGTGGGGGAACAAATCCTGCATCAACCAATATAGTCTGGACGTCAGGAGATTATCCCTATACTCATGACTATGGAGAGTGGAGGCTTCTGAATCTGACCTTCACTGCCACTAGCTCTTACGCAACTATTTTTCTTGACTACAGGGAGGTTGGTGCATCTGGCCGTAAGATAAACTGCTTCGATGATGCAGGTCTATTCGGGCCTGATCTGGCCGCGGTGGCTTGCCCAGATGTAAGAACGGCGAAGAACCAACCGAACAATACCGGAGTCACGCTAACTGGACGAATAGCAACCAGCGGCTCTAGTGACTTTACTGATAGATTCTACATCGAGGATCCGGACCGTACTTCGGGCATTATGGTGTATACGTCAAGCTCCCCATGGATGGCGGTAGAGGGCTACGCTGTTTCGGTAACTGGTACAATGACGACTATTGATGGCGAGAGAGCGATTACAAATCCTAGCGTGTCCATATCAGCCGGCCAGACCGTGGATCCTTTGTTCATGATAAACCGGGAGATCGGTGGCGCAGACCACAACTACAGTAGTTCCACAGGTGCAGGTCAGAGAGGTGTAGTTGGTGGTGTGGGCGTGAATAACATAGGATTATTCATAAGCAGTTTGGGACGTGTCAAGAGCGTGGGCACGGGTTACATTGTTGTCGATGATGGTTCAGGTGTGGATCTACGTGTAGACACTAGCCGTGTTACTAACCTTCCAACCACCGGCAACTACGTCATAATAAAGGGAATTTCCAGTCTACATTACTCTGACGGCAACTACTACCGCTTACTGAGATGCAGGCGCAATGCCGATTTACAGATTGTACAGTGATTCTTGAGTGACTTGACTAAGTCCTACCGCAAAGAGAGCATGGGTAGTGCTAATAGCATGAGCCGCGCTCTCTTTGTTTGACCTGTTGTTAACAATTCAAAATGCTAGCTATTTAGAAAGTCAAAATCTATCCTCTATTTGTGCGCACCCGAGGTAACTGTACGGGCTTTCTTCATGTACTCTTTGGCTTGGTGCATGAAGGCCTCGATGCGGGTCCTAGCAGTCGCCTGTTCCACGCCGTCGTAAACCATATTCAGAAATGGAAACTCTCCGCATTCTTCTCGGACGCGCTTCATAATCGCATTTGCGATAGTGCCCGGCATGCACGTGAAGGGCATTACTGCAACAATGCCGCTCAGTCCTTTCTGAATGAAGTCTATAGCCTTCCCAATAGTCATGATCGCTTCGCCCTCAAAGCTGCGGTGAACATAGGGACTAGCGAACTCTAGTACTTCGTTGCTCGTTGGTTCTTCTGCATTACGTAGGAAGCCATGGAATACCTGGGAAAGCTCTCGTTCATCTCTTTGCATGACCTTGTCTTGGATATAATTCTTTAGCCATAATCTCGTATCGCCTGCTAGTCTAGAACGCATCGCTCGGCGAACATTACGATAAAGGAACCATTCGTTAATAGGGGCAGCCCATACCTCACCGCCGAGTTCTTCTATACACCGAATAATATCCTGATTGCTAAACGCATTAGCTCGTACATAGAACTCACCAACATAACCGATGATAGGCTTTTGTACACTGCGGTCAACTTCTACTTTCTCGAATAAAGCACGACATTGCTTAAGTGCCTGGACAAGATCTGCCTCCTGGGCGATTGCTCGCCGGACGATTTCTACCGATTGGCTGAAGGCATTCTCCGCTGCTCCTTTTACAACTTCGTATGGGCGCGTCTCGCGAAGGCACTTTTCAAGCAAGTCCATTGCCACAATTCCTCTCCACCCTAAGGTGAGTAGTTTGCGTCCTACTATCCCAATGTCATTGTAAAAGCTTGATGCCTGGTTTGGAGCATAGATTGGCACGTCTGGGTAACCTAGTTGGTCAAGTACCATGCGTTGGAGTGCATTGTACTGACCAAACCGGCAGGGCCCACCGGAGCCACCCATGAAAAACGCATACTTATTCCTATCGAAGTCCGGCCTTCGCACAAATTTCACCATGTCACCCGTAGTGACAATACACGGGAAACATTCTTTGCCCGTTGTGAATTGCCGACCAAGCTCAAGTGTTTCGTCATCTGGCTCAGGGAGTACCTCTGCCTTCATACCACAAGCCTCAAAGGCTCCGGCAAGCGCATGCGCGTGGGCACTCATGTTTGGAATCAAGACGATACGATGCGTACCGGGTTCGATGTTGACAGGACGGAAGAAGCGTCCACCTATGGCTTTGCCATTTGCGTTTACTATACTATCTAGGAAAGCCTCGCAGCGCGTGATCATACCTGCGTCTGCACTGTGTTCGTCAACTTCGATTACAAGCGAAGGTTTCGCTCCAAGACGTTCACGGAAGAACTTATGTACAAATGAATCCGGCCCACACCCGAAGTTTGTCAGGTAGAGCGGATATAGGCGTTTGTCCTCTGCCACAATCTCACCTGCCGACAGTATCTTTTGTCCATAGCGCCAGTACATATTCTTCCACTCATCTGGTAGGCGAACATCGTCCAAAGGAAGGAAGTCCATAGGTATGCAACGAACGCCCATCTTGCCTAGCTTTTTCGGTATTTCTAGATTCGCGCCAGGGTCGCACGTATTGTAGGCCCTTCCTATGACAACAATGGCTTTTTCGTCTGGTCTTATGTCGGCTAATACTTCCTTCCCACGCTTGCGTAGTCTCTCTTGGAACAAGGCTAAGTTCTGCTCGGCAGCCTCTACAGCACGAACAACCTCGTTTCTCGACCGGCCAAGTGCTCTACCAACGCTTTCCAGAGCACTTATTTTGTGTTTTCGGCCGAGCTGAAGATAGACTACCGGTTGGAGAACCTTGATGCCAGCCGAGTTGAAGTCTATCGCTGACTTTATCGTGTAACAGAGACTCTGTACGTATGGACAGACGAAGCTGTCCGTCATGCGTTTGTCTGGGAGGGGCAAATTGATGACGCTCGGTAGAAACACATAGTCTATCTCTTTTTCAAGCAAGTTGAGAGTGTGACCGAGCGCGACCTTCATAGGGAAGCATGTCTCGGCAACAGAACGCTCTGCCCCATTGTGTATGATCTTCTTTGTGGTCGGGTCGGAAATGACCACCTCGCATCCCAGTTCTTTGAGAAATGCTTGCCAGAATGGATACAGTTCATAGAACAGCAACGCACGAGGTATGCCTACTCGTGGTGCTTTTGACGATGGCGCTTCGCTGGGTGTGTAGGGCGCAAGTAGCATTTCGTCGCGCTCTGCGAAGTAATCAGGATATGGAGATTCAACGCCAGCTCTGCGGTCTACATCATATTTCTCACAGCGACTGCCATAGAACAGGGGCTTTTCACCTTCGACAACTACACGGTTGATCTCACACCTATTAGCGCATTCTTTGCACTCAAACGAGGTTATCTCGTATGACAGACGGCTAAGATCAAAGCCTTTGAATTTGCTACCCAGACCCTTGTCTTCGTCCATAGCAATACAGGCGCAACCGATTGCCCCAGTGACTTCATGATGCTTTGGAACGATGATGGGTTTTCCAGTTACTGCTTCGAATGCGGCAACAACCCCCTTGTTGGCGGCAACTCCACCTTGGAAGAATATCTTGTTTCCAATCGGTTTTGTGCCAACCACTCTGTTCAAGTAGTTTCGAACAATCGAATAGCTGAGGCCGCCGACAAGATCTTCAGTGGAGACACCCGCTTGCTGATGACGTACTAGCTCGCTTTCTATGAAGACGGTACACCTTTCACCTAAATTCGCAGGGTTGAGCGAAGCTAGCGCCATGTTGCCAAACTCTTCCTTGATGTTGATACCGAGTTTCTCAGCTTGTTCCTCTAGGAATGAGCCCGTACCCGCAGCGCACACTTTGTTCATTTCGAAGTCAACAATTGCCCCATTTTGAAGACTGATATATTTCGAATCCTGGCCGCCTATCTCGAAAATCGTATCCACTTCTGGGTCTATCTCAGCCGCGGCACGAGCCTGGGCTGTGATCTCGTTGCGTACCACGTCTGCACCAATAAAGTCGGCAATCAAATAGCGCCCAGAACCTGTTGTACATGCTCCTCTTATTTCCACTAGATCACCCATCTCATCACCGATTTCCTGGAGCCCCCGACGTACAGCTTCTATGGGACGGCTGGCAGTCATTAGATACCGCTTAGCCAAGATGCGCTTTTGAGAGTCCATGACAACAATATTAGTGCTTATCGAGCCAACGTCCACTCCGAGGTAGGCTGGGATCTTTTCTGTCGGTTTAGGATCGCACGAGTTGTCAGTGGGTAAAACTGATTTTTCTAAACGGAGAGGATTGTCCCCCTTAGCTTCAGTACGACCAAAGCCTTTCTCCAGTAAAAGGGGGATGCCAGTAAAATCGGGGCACTGATCTGTGTGTGAATGCATAGCTACCAGAGCAGCGCCAATTGCTCCCATGCACCCGAAATCCTTTGGAATAATTAACCCACCTTCGTCGAGTTCAAGAATGGATGTAAGCGCTCTTACAATCCCGGGGTTTGCAGCGACTCCTCCTTGAAATGCAATCGGTGTGTCTAGTTTCCGTGCGGCGCCGACCGTGCTCTTGAAATTGCGTGCTAGAGCAAAACACAAACCCGCTACGATATCATGTACAGGCGTTGCTTTTTGCTGCAGATGGATCATATCGCTCTTAGCAAAAACCGAACATCGCCCGGCGACCCTGGGCGGGTTTTCGGACTTTAGAGCCAACTCCCCAAACTCTTCAATGGTGAGTCCCATTCTGGAGGCTTGTTGATCGAGGAATGATCCTGTCCCTGCTGCGCAGACTGTATTCATCTGGAAGTCAGCGATCTCTGGTAACTTACCGAGTGATGTACGTTCACCCTGGTACTTCTTTAGGAAGATGAGCTTGCTATCCTCGCCGCCTATCTCGATTATAGTCTTCACTTCTGGATGAAGAGTGGCCGTCGCGGTTGCTTGAGCAACAACTTCGTTCACAAATATCCCCTTCAACACGTGAGCGATGGGTCTTCCCCCCGCGCCAGTGGTTGCCAGCCGAGTTATCTCTCCGTCGTACCTTGTAGAGGCGTCCGTAAGAATCTCAGCCGCCAACTGCATGGGCTTGCCTCGATGACGGACGTACAGAGTCTCAACAATATTCCCAACTTCATCTACTACAGCTAGTTTAACACTTACTGATCCAACGTCTATTCCTACCGTGAGACTTTTCTGTGACATGATAGACTAGCTCACTCCTCCTGTAGATGTTTGTGAAGTGGTGCGTGAGTTATCAACGGCGGATGGCGATTTCGCCAGGGCCTGATTAGCAAGGTTAGGGACCATAGTGATGATAACTCATTAGGGCACATTTCTGTCAAGCATCCAACCTTTTCAGTCTTACAAAACCTACGCGCACAGTCTTTGATCTCGCCTCGATGGTCCTCTGTCTCAGCATCGTGGAACTGCAACAAGCGCTGAAAAGGAAGCCTCAAACCCGAGAAGTTGGCTTGTCGCCGAAGTATGGCTCTGTCGAATCCGGCAGGATTTTGGCTATGTGAATTTGAATAAGGTAAATAGGCAGGAGGTGTGTTGGGTTGAAACTTGAGGAACAATTTGAGCGGTTGATCAAGACTTTGCAGCTTATTGAAAATGAACCCGGAAAATGGGACGTTCCTAGTTTGGAGTTGCACTTCAATGTAGGCAGGGCTACTATCGAACGTGACATCCGAATTCTCAGAAATTGGGGAACCATCGAGAGAGTAAAAGGCTATTTCAGCGCTAAGAACCTTCAGTTTTTACCCACTAGATTCACTGCTAGTGAAGCAATAGCCATAATGATTGCGTGTAGCATGATCGGAAAGCGCATAGGTGTTCCTGGCAGTGATGCCCTAGACTCCGCTCTTAGAAAAATCCATTCTTTGCTCCCAGACCAAGTCAACACTTTGGTTCGGAAGCTGGAAGATAGGTTTTCTATGGGGATTGAACTGATTCGCGAATGCAATTCCGAGCACCTAGAGAAACTGAATAAAGCGATCCTCGAGCATCATCCTGTAGGGATTACCTATTATGTACCAGCGCGCAACGAGAACACAAAGCGAAAAGTGAACCCGTATGGCCTCACTTTTCGCTTTGGTGCGTGGTATCTTATTGGCTACTGCCATTTGCGTAAGGTTGTCCGTACATTCGGAGTTGACCGTATTAAGAGTATTAGAGTGCTTGACAATGAACGTTTCAAATACCCAAACGACTTTAGTCTAGAATCGTACCTGGAACAGGGATGGTCTCTCCAGGCGGATGCACAACCAGAGCGCATTGTTCTGCGTTTTGCACGAGACATCGCCCCCTGGATCAAAGATTGCAAATTTCATCCAAAGCAGAAGATTACTATTCAGCCTGACGGATCCGCATTGTTTGAGGTTACTGTTGCCGGGATAGACGAAATCCGCCACTGGATACTAAGCTTTGGCGACAAGGTGGAAGTGCTCGAACCGGACAGTCTGCGTGTTTCTATTGCCGATATCTGTTCTAGAATGCGCAAAATCTATGAGTGAACACTTTATTCGATCCGCGCGCTCTGAGTCGCCCATGCGGGACTTATAATCCGCCTTGTTTGGTGAGACCATTTGCACTTCCGGTAATCTTACATCCAAACCGTGGGCTCTGTTGTATTTCCTGCGAAACCATGTAAAGTCAACCCACGTATTGTACATATGGGCTGTGCATGCTGCCGCACAAACTTATGAATGTTGATCTTGACAAAGCTGATTGATAGGAATATGACCGATGAAGTCTAGTAGTCTCGCTCCTTTGTTTATCTCGTTGCTTGCAGTATTTTCGTTTGTTTCCATATCCGAAGGGGTAGACCTTAGGTCCATCATTGCTCAGGCTACACGAGGTTTCAGAGATATAACTCTTACGTGCACAGTTACCTATGCAAACCAAACTGAGCTGCGAAAGATTGGAAAAGATTTTGGCAAGAGTTATGAGTTCAAAACCACAAAAGTATACTTCAAAGCACCTGACAAAATGAAAATCGAAGGAAAACTAGGAATGATTGGCGCCAAGATCGTGATGAATGGCAATCGCAAGGCTACGGTAATTCCGGCTCTCCGCATTTCCAAGAAAGAAGATGTTTCTGACGATCCGCATAAACGGCAAACCGACCTTGACCTAGGTATCGTCACCGACTCTCTATGGCGCGATTATCGCGTTCTGAGTGTCAGCAGTGAAAAAGTTGCATCAGGACAAGTGTACCGTGTGGTGTTCGTTCGCGACAACGCACGTGAGAAAAAGCATGTAGCTTGGATAGACGGAGATTGTCTAAAGCTGCTGAAGGTCGAAAAATATGAAAGCGACGGCAGCCTGAAGGCGCGTTACCTTTACTCCAATCACGCTCTTGTGGGTGGTATCGTATGGGTCCCACGTCGGGTGGATGTGTACTCTCCTGATGGCAAACTTGCTGGGACCAGCGTGTATGAGAACATAGTTGTGAATACGAACATTCCCGATTCTGAATTTGCTTTGTAAAGCAGATTCCTTCCGGCCTAGAGGGAACATGTGTGAAGCCCGGTAAATTGTTCCGAAGAATTTCTCAGTTCGGTTTGTGGTACGTCTGCTTGATGTACGAACCGGCAGTCTTTGACGAACGGTTGGAATCAAAGGCGATTTGCTGTCCACTCCGGGATCCGTATAATAGAGCGTAAGAAAAGTCTTATCAAGAGTGGTGGAGTGACCAGCCCTATGAAGGCACGACCAATAACAAGTGTAATGGGCTACTAGGTGTCAATTTGACGTGGTGCTCAAGCTGGGAGATAAGGGGATAGGCATGTTGGTTACAAAGCTCCTCTTCTAGTCACAGGAAGGAGCTTTTTTGACAAGACGAAAAAGGGGTGAAAGGGGCAGAGATGTCGGAGAAGTACAAGCTTTTTACATCTGAGTCAGTGACGGAAGGACACCCGGACAAACTAGCCGATCAGATTAGCGACGCGATATTGGACGCTGTCCTTAGCGATGATCCAAATGGCCGGGTGGCTGTAGAAACATTGGTTACTCATGGTCAAGTCTTTATAGCCGGTGAGGTTACCACCAATTCGAGCGTTGACTATGAGCAGATTGCACGTGAGGTGGCACGGGACGTTGGCTATGTTCATTCTGACTTGGGTCTGGATGGCAATACTTGTGACGTGTCTCTAAACATACGTCGACAGTCGCCAAATATCGCCTGTGGCGTTGACGATGGTGGTGCAGGAGATCAGGGTATGATGTTTGGGTATGCCTGCAACGAAACAGATGAACTCATGCCAATTCCTATCATGCTAGCTCACAAAATAACTCGCCGCCTGGCCGACACTAGAAAATCCAACAGATCACTTGGATTGCGCCCCGACGGCAAGTCTCAAGTGACGATTGCATATGTAGATGGCAGACCTCATCACATAGACACGATTGTCATTTCCGCACAGCATGAACCAGGAATGACGCGCGATGACATGGAGCAGATCATCCATGACTGTGTGATCAACCCTGTTTTGGCTGAATACAGGAGCTATCATCTTCGGGATATTGCAATTCACGTGAATCCTACCGGCGTTTTCGAGATAGGGGGACCGGCCGCCGATACAGGGTTGACCGGACGAAAGATAATTGTGGACACCTACGGGGGCATGGCAAGGCATGGAGGAGGATGCTTCAGTGGTAAGGATCCCACCAAGGTGGACAGGTCTGCTGCGTATATGGCTCGATACCTAGCAAAGAATGTAGTAGCGGCCGGGCTAGCCGAAAAGTGTGAAATCCAGATTGCTTATGCCATAGGGGTTGCGAAACCTGTTTCACTCATGGTGGAAACCTTTGGTTCCAATGTTATCCCTGAAGATGAGATAGAGGATGTCTTGAGCAAGAATTTTGATCTTACGCCTCGTGGTATTATCGAGTTTCTAGACTTAAGGCAGCCGATTTATAGGGAAACAGCGCGAAATGGACATTTTGGACATTCAGAGTTCCCGTGGGAAGCTGTGGACACAGGCCGCTTGTTGTGAGTCTCGAACTGTCAGTCGATACGGCATCATATTGCAATAACGGATGACGTTCCTATGCTTGACAGCTTATTCTAATATCAAAAGCAAAATGGGATGGTTAAGGCTATGAAATATTGCGCTATGCTACTCCTTATGTCTTTTCTCTTGCACACAGCAGGAGCGACTCCACTCGCTAAGCGTATATGGCAGCTCCAGGATTATGATATGTCACACATCAACCGAGTGATTGATCTGGCGCCCCAGTATGGTATCAATGAAATTCAATTGTCGCATCGGATCATCATGGATGCGCATGAGCCATTGAACAATAGTAAGCTCGCCGAGGATATAAACACTATATGTCAACATGCCCATAAGAAAGGGCTGAAAGTATCTGTTTGGACCCACGAGTTGGCCGAAGTACCGTCCGATTTCCGCACAGATGACCGTGTGGACATGGAGAATCCAAAACTCTGGAATTGGCTGGAGGAGAAGTACGCTCGACTATTCGAAACCTGTGCGAATATCGATGGTATCGTTCTTACATTCCATGAGACCGAGGTACCAGTGTACCATGATAGCAAGGTAATCAGCAGACTGACTCCTGCGGAACGAGTTGCTAGGTTGATTGACGTTATTGCCGGAGTATGCAAATCCCACGGTAAGTACCTGGTCGTTAGAAGCTTTTGCTATGAACCTAGCGAGCTTCAATTTATCAAGGACGGCTTTGCGCTGGCTAAGAGCGACTTTACAGTCATGACTAAGTGCCAGCCGCACGACTGGCAACCCTTCTATCCAAACAATCCACTTATCGGAAATGTGTCAGGTCACCCCTAGATTGTTGAAATCGACTGCGGACACGAGTTTCTTGGTCAAGCAGACATCCCCTATATTGACGTGGAGTATGTGAAAAGGCGACTCTCATACGGCATCTCGAAAGGTATTGTTGGAGCGGTTGCACGTATAGAGCGATATTCCAACCATGCTTTGGATTCCTCCAACTGGGCGGACGTCTTCGTGTTCAGCAAGCTTCTGCAAGATCCTTCAGATGACCCAAATCGTCTTCTTGCTGAATATCTAGCAGAGCGATATGGTAGGGTAGCTGCACCAACATTGTCCACGGCACTTAGTAGAACGTTCGATATTGTGAACAAGACGTTCTTCGCCCTTGGATTTTGGATGACCGACCACAGCCGGATTCCTTCGTTCAACTATGCCCTCAGTCATCTTCAGAATAACGGTGTTGACAAATGGTACAGCGATCCAAAGTGGACCAATATCAAGAAGACTCGCCTGTCTCCGGACACACGAGCACTAAATGAAATTCACAAGGAAAAGACCCAAGCCCTCGCACTGTGCAGAAAGTCTATAAAGGACGTTGAGTCTTTGCATTCGGTATCGTCTACCGCAGATTATGAGGAGTTGATGTCATACCTGAGACGCGAGGAAGCTGTAGTATTGACCTGGAGAGCCTATTTTGATGCCTTTTTTGGTACCCTGGCCTTCCAGAGAAACCGTCGAGAGGAATACCGAATTAGAGTGGAGAATGCGCTGGATGAACTTCAGGAGTTCAGCACGAAGTATGGTCAAGAATTGCGTAAAGTCCCCGGTGACGGGGGTGCAGATAATGTCACCAGAGTCAAGCAGTTTGTCACCGAAATTCGGGAACGATTAGCGAAAAGTTATGGAAAAAGTATGTCACAGTAGCATGTTCATCGGCGACACGACATAGAAATTTGTGAACTCGGTACGCACCTTCACAGTGGCTTCCTAGTGGGTAGAAATGGCTTGTGATTATGTGCAATTCTGTCCACCGCTTAGACTCTCTCAGTGCCAAATTTGTGGCAAAAATATCCTACTTCTGACCCTAAGGATTTCATTGACTGTCAGCATCATGCGTGGTAGATTGATACTCGACGCCGATACTTCGCTAGCCCGTCATCGGCAGTTAGTCTCTTCTCGGTGGCGGGTACATTCTTTTGTTAACACTTATTTGGCTATAGGGCTGGCGTTTCCTCACTGTATAACTAGCTATTCGTGGAGGGGTCGGTATCATGCTCACTGAAGTACAAGTCACAAGAGGGAATTCTCATTTGAACTATCTGCGCCGGATTGTGTCTTGTGTAGGAGCGCAGATAGGCATGAGTCGGAGAGATATTGAAGAAGCCCACAAGGCGATGAGTGAAATCTGTGGGGGGACTCCACGTACAAGTACAGCCTGGGAAGGAAACGATTGTGTGTCCGTGAAGCTGTGCGCTGACGATTCAGCGATGACCATAGAAATAACAGATACTACTCAAGATCAACCACGAGTACAGTCTGTTCAGAATCAGCACGATATGGCTAATGCCATTGATTTGGTCGAACGTATTAAGAGCTTAGTGGATCGTATCGAGCTAATCAGGGGAGATGGGATAGTCACTCTCTTGATCACGAAATACGTTAGAAAACATGACCAATCGCCGCTTGGTAGCCCAGTTACCTACGTGCCTGCACTAGGCATGAGTAGCCTGCATAGGTAAACCACAGGATTTAGTAATGTGCGCACGGCTGCCCGCGCCGCCTCATTACTGCGAATCGATTCTGCAATTGGCGGGCTCACCCTGTAATAGAGTCCGACAAACATCCGTCCCGGACTACTATTTAGCAAGTAACGTTCCCTGAACTCTCGTAAGACTAACACTTCGTCCTCCATCGGTGTCCCATACGCTGCGGTAGCGATAAAGCAGCTTGTCGCTCCGTACTTGGATGCCTGCCGAATATCTATTCTGTCTATCATCCATCGATTCCGAACCTTTTCAAGATAGTACGTGAGGTATGCGATCCGGTGGCGACTATCAGGGCCCAGATACTCATGACGCGCCCTTACGCGTGCGGTGAAACCGTGACGGTCTATGTCGTCAAAGCTAAAGTCCACAGTCCGTATACGGCTCATTGCTTCGACAGTAAGCTTGTAAACTTGTCGAGGAGTCAGACTGTGGCTGTACTTTCCGTTGGTGTATACGTCTACGCCGTGACTTGCATCGATATGCCACATTAGCAGAGTCGGATTTTCCTCCCACCACGTGGCTTCAATGTCGACGAGCGCTTCTTCCAGAGAGCCAGGGGCAGGTTTGGCATATTCGTAGGACCTCCGCCATCTGCCATGGTTGACAGGCCAGTTTTCCGCGTCAATAATAACCACAGGACCTATATCATAGTACGGATATGACGAATAAAGCCGGTAGTCGTAAGGGTAGAAGAACGGATCATAATAGCGCCTCCGGAATTCATATTCTCTGTCCCTACGCTCTTCATGCTTCAAAATCTGCCCACCGAGAGTAGGCGTTTCCTTACGGTCGTAGTATGAAGGTGTCTCTCCACGGCTGTCCTGAGTTCGAGATTCATCTCTTCGATCTGTAATGTCAACAGCCCGGTCGGAAGTCTCTGTTCGTTGGTTGGGAGTTCGTACGGTGCCAGCAGAACTCTCAGCATCCGATCGACTGTTATTGGTATCGCGAGATTCTTGCTTCTCACTGCTGGAGTTTCGCCTAGACTCGTCTGACCTGCGAGTTTCGGTCGACGATGAGTCTCTTCTTGGGGTTTGCGGTTCTTGTCTCGAAGCGTTTCCAGATTCTTCCGGAGAGGTTTTTCCCGAGTCTTTACTTCGACCTCTTTCTTCTCTGCTCTGAGTTCGTGAATCGTCAGATTTTCGCTCTTCTATGGGCGTGCTATCACTAGACGACTGACTTGGCGCTCCCTTCGCAAAGGCCGATGAGATAAGAATGTGTTCCGACGTACGAAGAGCGCTTACGCCTACACACATAAATAGCATCCCAACCAAGAATAACAATCGCTTTTGCATTCTCAAGGAGAGTTCCCTCCAGCAGGTTGACCAACGTTAATAGAGGACGGCCGGACCTCGCACAAATTTAGCCTAGTATGCCTACTGGTAGCGTTCTCAATAATACCTATGTGGTGAACAGCCAACCTCTTTGATGTACCAGTCTGTCCCACGACGCTCAAGAGTGTATGTCACATAGACTGTCTTCTCAATGCCTCCCGCATGGTAGGTGGATGCGTTGGTGAGATAGTAACTCGTTCTCATTAAGCTCGCTGGCCTGGGGTCGTACTCATCGCGATATGTATGCTTGCCATAAGCCACAACATCAGAATTGCTTCTTTCACGTAAACGATAGAAGTTGAAGCTTGTCGTTCGGATGTTCTTCATTGCGTCAAGCGTCATATCCCGATAATCTTGCCAGTCGACAGAATAGCTGTATTCATCATCCAGAAAAACGTCAATAGTAGAAAACGGCCGAACGTGCTTCATCAGCAGATCAGGGTCTCTTCGTTCCCAAGCTCGTTCTATGTCCCGAAGCGTCTCGCTTAGCGAACGATACTGACAGTGCTCGCGGAAGTAAGGGGTCTCCAAGTAATATGAACTATCGCGATCTCTGCAATCTTGCAGTATCAAGATGATTGGCAGATCAACATAGGTGAATCGAGTCGGACCTCGGTATACGTAGACTATTCGAGTGCCGTAGATATACGGCGGAAACAGTCCATAATAGTAGCAGTACAAGGAGGGATATACGCGATCAGGTAGATAGTCATAGCAATAATACCGATACGAGCCAGGGAAGACAAATACGCTTGAACGACCCGCAGAGCCGCGTTGGAAACTGTCGGAGGTTGTGTCGCGCCGTTCATGTCGCTCTCTCCATATCTGCCCTAGGCTCTCATAATCTTTCCTGTACGCACCTCTGCTGTCGAAAACATCCCTTCTATCCCGGGATTCAGTTGATCGAGAACTAGGATTCATAAGGGTCCAACCAGAATCCGATGAACTTCTTGTCGACTCCGAGCGACTGCTTCCATGCTCAACCCGGCTAGAACTGGGTGACGAAGGACTGGAGTGGCCAGAGGTAGCCCTGTCTGAACTTGACCTTGTCTCACTCGATCGAGTCTCGGTCGTGGTCTGAGAGTTCTCGGACGAACGTCTCTCGCCCTTGGCGTAGGTGTATGGGCCTTGAAGAAGAAAGACCGCGAAGACAAGAGCTGCGAGAATCGGTAGCGCTGTCGTAAGCACCTTCAGTTTGGGGAACATGTATCTCCCCTCCTTTCGCGCACATCAATGGCCGTATGGGCCAAATCAGCGTCACAAGTTGCCCAGTGTCTACATATTATTAGACGATGAGCAGGTGGCATTCTGTTTCGTCCGCGCATGTGTTTCAGTAAAGCTTATTGGTTGGGTCAGAAGCACTGTATGCGTCGTCCAACGTTCGAATTCTAAATTCATCGATTCCAGGTCTAAATATAGGGTGACGCACAGAGTATTTGTCCACCGCAGGACGATAAAATGGGTGGGAAGATGATGCCTTGTTCTTTTCAGGCTCGTACAGGCTGGTATTCGTCCGGGGTGTTTCACCATTGGGGGATGATTCGGATGACCTGGAAAGGTTGAGCGCAGAAGGATCCAAACGATATGTCGATACAGCGGCTTGAACGTTCGTCCACGCTGGAATGGCCACAGGAGGAACAAGCGATAGAACAAATGTTCGGCTCATTAAAAAACCTCAAACAGATATTAGCGGCAATAATGAAGCACGTCTAATTCTAACACATACTTTCGAATACCGCAACTGCTCCCCGGCATCGCGGTTATCGCTTGCGGTTGCCGCGCTTCGCTTCTAGGTTGCGCTTCAAATCGAGTAGACGCTCCTGACTCTCTTTCATAAACTGTGAGAGTTGGTCCTCGAATGTCGCTGGTCGGGAGTATGTTTGCCTATCATCACCGAGATCATCCGGCCCCAGATTCAGTGGTTCTTGGTGATGTTCGACAGGCCGAGGGCGCTCGCCCTGAGGAGGACTTTGGATTACGGGCTGTTCGATGTCCTTTGTCGACAGTTCATATCGGCCCTTATTGTTAACGCTGAGGACCCTTACCCTGACCCTATCGTGCTCTTTGAAGTAATCTTTGACGTCGCGGACGAACGTATCAGCTATCTCGGAAATATGAATTAAACCCGTCTTTCCGCCCTGAAGCCTGACGATTGCACCGTACTCCGCCAGCTTGACGACTGTTCCCTCAACGGTGCTACCAATGTCAATGGGCATTGCGTTGATCCGTATACTCCTCCCAATACACTCGTGGCATGGAGTCCCAAGCCATAGCGCTTATCTACTTCCTGTACTCAGTATATCGGCATGAATTCTTGATGTCAACAGGGTTTTTAAAACCGGTTTTTACTTAGATTGCGGGCATCTTTTCGTCTATGATATAATCACGTGTCTATCCTTGAGAGCAGGTTAGTCGATATGGATGACGAACCTATACAGCCACAAGACGGTCGGTTTGTTTCAGTATACGAAGCCAAAGACGAGGTAACCGCGAACATAGTGAAAGCTACGCTGGAGGCTGCTGGGATCACTGCGATAGTGCAACCTCATCATACCTCATGGCTTGACGGCGCACTTGTGCCTGCTGAAGGCTCGTGGGGTAGGGTGCTGGTAGCCGAGGAGAACATTGAGATGGCTACAGAACTGCTCAGGGACTATGAGAATGCCAAAATTGAGGACAATGCAGGGCAACAAGAGTGATCAATAAGAAAAGCGTGATATTCTTGGCATGTGGCCTGTTTGGGCTGTCGGTAGTTGCGAAATGGGCTATCTCAGCTGGCATAGCGAAGTCCGGTTATGTAGAGCGAGTGGTCACTATGAAGAACGTTGGCGCCTCTAGCATGGAAACGGTCAAGATATACTGGGAAGACGACCGGATGAGAATGGAGAACTACACGGTCGCTGGCTTAGGCGTGCAAATTAAAGACGGCAGGACGATGATTCTCTATCAACCGGATAAGAAGACTGCCATCAAGACCGTGGTTCCAGAGAAATACGCGAAGTCAGTACAAGAAATGCTTGCAGAGCAGACGAACGCGGCTAAGGGTGGCAAGAAAACAGGAACAGCAAAGGTAGCTGGCATACCGTGTAACGTGTACACATTTGCGGGCAGCAAGGGTGGTAGTGGAAAACTCTATGTAAGTACAGACCCACGTTTTCCGATGCCACTGAAGGAAGTCGTTACTGTAGGCACCGCAGTGCGTACGGTCGAGACCAAAGTCGTCAAACTAAACCAGGACATACCAAACTCGATGTTTGCTTTGCCAAAGGGCACTAAAGTGAAGGAAGAGAAGTTTCCTGAACAACCTAGCAAACAATAGTAGAACATCAGTTTGTCCAATCATAAAAGAGCGTTTGTGGAGGTATGTAATCTTGTACAAGGTAGTAAGAAAGGAGCGCCTGGCTGACGTAGTAACGTTGCTGGAAGTGCAAGCTCCAGAAATAGCAGCTAAGGCTCAGGCTGGTCAGTTTGTAATAGTGCGGCTGAATGAGACAGGAGAAAGGATTCCGCTCACGCTGTCTGACTGGAATCCTTTAAGTGGCACCATAACAATTATCTTTCAGCATGCAGGCAGGTCAACTCAAGAGCTGGCTCTTGTACGTGAGGGTCAGGAGATAAGGGACGTAGTGGGTCCATTAGGTAAACCCACTGAAGTAGAGGCGTATGGTAATGTTGTGTGTATCGGAGGCGGCGTTGGCATCGCTGTTATGCGACCGATCACAAAGGCGCTAAAAGAAGCCGGCAACCACATCGTCTCCATCATAGGTGCCAGAGACAAGTCTCTCCTTATACTCGAAGATTCGATGAGAGAAGTCAGCGATGAGCTCTACGTGACTACAGATAATGGTAGCTATGGGAGACCGGGATTTGTTACAAACGTTCTGGAAGATCTGATACAGGAAGGCAGGAAGCTTGATTTGGTCTTTGCTATCGGTCCGGTACCTATGATGAAAGCTGTGTCAGATTTAACGAAGGAGTATTCAATTAAGACGATTGTCAGCCTCGATTCGATCATGATAGATGGTACTGGCATGTGCGGAGGGTGCAGAGTTACGGTCGGCGGAAAGACCAAGTTTACTTGTGTCGACGGGCCAGACTTTGACGCGCATGAAGTTGACTGGGATGAACTCATTCTGCGCAAGAAGATGTACGTTCCACAGGAAAAGGAGTCTCTGGAACTATTCCACAAAGGGTGTGCGGGAGGTTGCCAGAGATGAGTAAGCAAATAGGTGTACGTGAGGAGATGCCCAGGCAGTCGCCTGAGGTGAGAAGAAAGAACTTTCTGGAGGTAGCGCTAGGATACAACGAAGAGCAAGCGATTCGAGAGGCACAGCGCTGTCTCCAGTGCAAGAATAAGCCCTGTACTGCCGGCTGTCCCGTGGAAATTGACATCCCTGCCTTTGTTAAGCTGGTGGCGGAGGGAAAATTCGCGGAAGCCGCCGTCGAGATTAAGAAAAAGAATGCCCTACCGGCTATCTGTGGTCGTGTCTGTCCACAAGAGGAACAGTGTGAAAAAACCTGCGTCTTGGCTCGCAAGAATCAGCCTATCGCAATCGGCCGATTGGAACGATTCGTTGCTGACTGGGAAGCCGCTAACAAGAATGGAAGTGGATTATGTACCGATACAGACCGGCCTCCCGTTTCTGAAAAGATCGGCAAAGTAGCTGTGGTTGGGTCAGGACCTGCTGGACTTACCGCTGCAGGGGAGTTAGCTTGTATGGGGTACGATGTAACCGTCTTTGAAGCCCTGCATGAGCCGGGAGGAGTCTTGGCGTATGGCATTCCAGAGTTTCGCTTACCGCGTACCGTTCTGAAAAGGGAAATAGAGTACGTGCGCTCTTTGGGTGTAGAGATCAGGACCAACATGATCATAGGAAAGGTCTACACTTTACGCGAGTTGCTGGATAGTGGTTACGATGCCATATTCGTAGGTACCGGTGCGGGACTTCCGCAGTTCTTGAACGTACCCGGAGAAAATCTTAACGGGATATATTCCGCAAACGAATTCCTTACTCGCGTAAACTTGATGAAGGCATACAGATATCCCGAATACGTGACTCCTATTCGAGTGGGCAAGAAAGTCGCTGTAATCGGAGCCGGCAATGTAGCTATGGATGCTGCTCGATGTTCTCTCCGGCTTGGCGCGGACGAGGTTCACATCGTCTATCGTCGGTCAAGAACAGAAATGCCAGCAAGGGCGGAGGAGATTGAAAACGCCGAGGAAGAGGGGGTCATTTTTGATCTCCTTACTGCTCCGGTTCAGTTTATTGGCGATGAAAATGGGTTTGTGAAGGCCATGGAATGCATCAAGATGGAGCTAGGCGAGCCGGATGCCTCTGGCCGAAGGTCTCCAATACCTATCGAAGGATCGAATTATCTCATGGACGTCGATACCGTCGTCATCGCCATTGGCCAAAGCCCCAATCCGGTGGTGCGTCAAAGTGAGCCTGACCTCCAAACCACTCGGTGGGGAGGCATCATAGTGGACGAAGAAACCGGGGCAACGTCTATTCCGGGTATATACGCTGGCGGGGATGCTGTCACCGGCGCCGCAACTGTTATTACTGCTATGGGAGCAGGGAAGAGAGCTGCTCGAGCCATAGATCAATATGTCCGTAAGAAGAAGGGACTGGCCTAGCTCCGAATAGTGTGTGTTCGAACCTACTAAGGCCGAGTTTATATATGATGTGGAGGGAGGTCTAACTGGAGACCTCCCTTTGTTTATGTTTATAGTTGTGTAATGAGACGGAAATCGAGCATTCAATAACCCGGGCGGAAGGATTAATGATTTTCTAACGCGAACAGTTTGCCGGTATACAAACCCTTTTGGTTCGTAAATGATCTTGGAGGTATGTCGTATGGCTCGGTTATTTGGCAAGGAGTACACAAGAGCAGAGCTGCTTGCTAGGGTAGGGGATGTATCTCAAGTAGGCGGTGTCAGATGCATCGAACTTAGTGACGGCGTTGAGCGTGCTGTTCGAGCTATCGAGTTTAGGACAGGCTCAGGACTAGATTTTACAGTGCTCGTTGATAGAGGTTTCGACATCTCAACTGCAACCTTCAATGGGCAGCCCTTGATGTGGCGTTCTGCAACCGCGGATGTTTCACCTGCTTTTTATGAAGAACCAGGATTTGGTTGGCTCAGGAGTTTCTACGGTGGATTACTGGTAACCTGCGGGTTGACCTATGCAGGTGCTCCTTGTACTGACGAGGGTAAAGCGCTTGGATTGCACGGGCGTGTGTCCAATCTTCCTGCTTTCAACGTATGTGCAGACGGCGCATGGGAAGATGATGAATATACTATGTGGGCTAGCGCTAGAGTCCGAGAGACCACTGTTTTCGGGGAAAACATCGAGCTTAAGCGGTGCATTACATCACGCCTCGGTGAGCCCAAAATTTGGGTGCTGGACCAGGTCACAAACCTGGGCTATGCTGAGACGCCCCATATGTTGCTTTACCACATAAACATAGGTTTCCCGGTCATAGACGGCGGAAGCAAGCTAATCGCACCCGTAGCAAGCAGTCAGCCCAGGGATGCAGATGCTGAAATCGAGAAAGAACGCTTCGCAGAATTCACAGACCCAGTTTCTGGTTTCCGGGAAAGGGTCTACTATCTCGATATGGCACCGGACGAAGAAGGTTACGTAACTGTAGCTCTTGTCAATCCAGGTTTTGCAAACGGACAAGGTTTCGGTGTATACATCAAGTACCTGAAGAAAGAGTTGCCAAAGTTCTCGGAATGGAAAATGTTGGCTACTGGCACTTATGTTGTCGGGCTGGAACCAGCGAACTGTTGGGTAGAAGGGCGTGTCAAGGAACGTGAGCGGGGCACACTGCAGACCTTGAAACCCGGTGAAATGCGTCAGTACCATCTGGAGATTGGTGTCCTTTCTTCCCAAGACGAGATACAGGCAATTCAGAGGAATGCAAGTCGCGTGTTGAGCTCATCAGACTAGCAGGCTGTGTTTGATAGTTGGCTAGAGCAGTTCCATCATGGCTAGAGCTTGAGGAGTCTCCGCTCCTTCTAGCAGGCTGTGTTTGATAGTTGCCTAGAGCAGTTCCCAAGTTGGTTGGGAAGGTGGTGCAAATGGCTTATAAGAACCTGCGTGAGTTTATTTGCTGTTTGGAAAGCCAAGCAGAGCTGGTTAGAGTAACAGAACAGGTCAGTCCCATACTGGAGATTACCGAAATAGCTGATCGTGTTATGAAGGCAGGAGGACCAGCGCTTCTATTTGAGCGACCGACAGGTTTCGATATCCCTGTACTCATAAATGCAATGGGCTCACAAAAGCGCATGGCACTTGCATTAGGAGTCGAAGACATTTCAGAGATTACCAGGGAAGTAGAGACTTTGCTTCAGCCGGAAATACCAGATAGCTTGGTTGGAAAAATTCGTTTGCTCTCACGGTATGGACGGCTGGCAATGTTTACACCGAAAGTGGTATCGTCAGGTCCCTGTCAAGAAATAGTTGTGACTGACAACGCATCACTGGCCGACCTGCCTGTCCTACAGTGCTGGCCTGGCGATGGTGGTCAGTTTATTACACTCCCCATGGTTTTTACGAAAGACCCCCACACGGGGACGCGAAACGTCGGGATGTACCGAATGCAGGTCTATGACGAACGTACGACGGGAATGCACTGGCACCCACAAAAGGTGGGAGCTTGTCACTATGCGGAATACGAGAGACTTAACCGTCGGATGGAGGTTGCCGTTGCATTGGGAGGAGACCCAGCACTGATTTACTCAGCCAGTGCTCCACTTCCGGAGGAGCTAGACGAAATGGTATTTGCTGGCTTTCTAAGAAAAAAAGCTGTAGAGATGGTTCAGTGCAAGACTGTCAACTTGCAGGTCCCTGCTGAGTCCGAAATAGTAATCGAAGGATATGTTGACCCATATGAGCGCCGCCTGGAGGGTCCATTTGGCGACCATACTGGTTACTATTCCTCCGCTAGTGACTTTCCAGTCTTTCATGTGACTTGTATTACAATGCGCGAGTCACCTATTTACCCGGCAACTATCGTCGGCCGGCCTCCTATGGAAGATTGTTTCATGGCCAAAGCAACGGAACGTATATTTCTGCCACTTCTTCGTCTGCAGATACCTGAAATAGTGGATATCAACTTGCCAATTGAAGGAGTATTCCACAATTTCGCGTTCGTTTCCATTAGAAAGCGGTATCCAGGTCAAGCTCGCAAGGTGATGCATGCGCTTTGGGGACTGGGACAAATGGCGTTCACAAAGGTCATTGTGGTGTTCGACGAAAACGTGGATGTCCATGATCTTGGAGAAGTCATATGGCGACTGGGTAATAATATCGATCCAGAAAGAGATGTCGAATTTGTTATCGGCCCAGTGGACATTCTTGATCACGCATCGCGCCATCCTGGCTTTGGCAGCAAGATGGGCATTGACGCTACGAAGAAGATGCCAGGAGAGGGTTTCACGCGAGAATGGCCAGATGAGATTAGAATGTCAAGCGAAGTAATAGCTCACATAGACGAAATTTGGGAACGGTTAGGTATTCAATTGCCAACGCCTCGATGAGACTTGTTAATGTCGAGTTGCATGTTCACACGGAACAACGGAGGATTCTAGACGTATGTCTGGCATCGCTGACGAACGGAGACTGGTTGTTGCTATCACAGGAGCAAGTGGCTCTTTATATGCAATAAGATTCTTGCAAGCCATTGCGGACCACTATGACCGGATATTTCTCACGCTGTCTGAGAATGCGTCTGCAGTGGTAGCCTCGGAGCTGGGTATAGAATTTCGCACCGATGCCACAGACGCAAGTGCTCTGCTTGGAAAGCACTACAAACAAGTCACAGTACTGCCTCCCGACGACCTGTTCGCGCCGCCAGCCAGCGGTTCTGTTCAGACTGATGGAATGGTTATCATTCCGTGTTCCATGGGAACCGTAGGTCGGATCGCAGCAGGCGTGTCGAATGATCTGATCACTCGGGCAGCCGACGTGTGCCTCAAGGAGAAACGCCGTCTGATCCTAGTCGTAAGGGAAACACCTCTAAACTTGATTCATCTCCGAAACCTGACAACGCTTGCGGAGGCTGGCGCCACTGTATTGCCCGCTGCCCCGGGATTCTATAATCACCCCAAGACAGTTGAAGATGTGGTCAAGTTCATTGTTGCCAAGACAATGGAACAACTGGGGCTCGCCCAGAAAATAATACCCGAGTGGATGTCGCAAGAATAACGTATGTTTCTGACTTTGCAAAAACTCTTCAGAAAAGTTCTGATTATTTTAGAGACTATCAAGTTTGAGCACACTGTGTTTGCTCTACCTTTTGCCCTAACTGGCGCATTGTTGGCAAGAGACCGCGTACCAGATTTGCGGACTCTGGGTTGGATTCTAGTGGCAATGATAGGGGCACGCAGTTCAGCAATGGCATTCAACCGCATAGTTGACTTGCGTTACGATATGCTGAATCCCAGAACTGCCAATCGTGCTTTACCATGCGGCACTCTGAAGGTGGGGGAAGTATCTGCCTTCACAGGAGTTTCAGCAACTGTCTTTGTCTTTGCTGCTTGGAAGTTGAATCATCTTGCGTTCGTTCTTTCACCGATTGCACTTGCAGTCATACTTGGTTACTCGTATACTAAGCGGTTTACAACTTTGTCTCATCTAATTCTCGGATTGGCGTTAGGCATTGCACCTACTGCAGCGTGGATTGCTGTGACTGGCAGGCTTGAGCACGCTCCAGTGATTCTTTCAGTAGCGGTCATGTTTTGGACAGCAGGGTTCGACATAATATACGCTTTGCAAGACATCGAGTTCGATCGTAAGCAAGGGTTGTTTTCTATTCCGGCAATGTTAGGGCCATCCAAGGGACTCATGATATCTCGTATCTTTCATATGGTGACGCCTGTAATGCTGGCGCTGTTCGGTATTGTGCTACGGTTGGGAACGATTTACTATGTTGGAGTAGGGGTTGTAGCCTTACTGTTGGTCTACGAACAAGCTCTGGTTCGACCGGACGATCACTCGAAGGTGAACGCTGCATTCTTTACGATTAACGGCATAGTAAGCATCGGCTATTTCGTGTTCACTGCGGTTGACATGGTGTTTCGACGATAGGCCAAAGTATCACTGCTGGTATACGCGATTCAAGATTGACTGAAGGTAGTTAAATGAGGAATTTAGCTTTGGATTCGGACATCGCAGACATTGTAGAGAAGGTAGAAAACGGTGACAGGTTGTCCTTTGACGACGGTGTGCGTTTGTTCCGAACAAACTCGCTTCCGGCACTTGGATGGGCGGCGAATCTTGTTCGCAGACGGCTGAACAGTACACGCACCTATTATGTTGTTAATCGACACATAAACTATACGAATATTTGTAAGAATCGTTGCCGTTTCTGTGCTTTTTCCAGAAGCGAGGGTGAGACGGACGCATATACCATGAGCATCGACGAAATTCTTAATAAAGCCGAGGAAGCTCGTAAGGAAATTGCCTTTACAGAGCTTCATATCGTGGGAGGGCTTCACCCACGCTTACCCTTCGAGTATTATCTGGAAATGTTGTCGGCTGTCAAACAGCGAATGCCCTCTGTGCATCTTCAAGCCTTTACAGCTGTTGAGATACATCACATAGCCGAAACAGCTGGCTTGACCGTGCGTGAAACCCTTATGAGGTTAAAGGAGGCTGGCCTCGGGTCCCTTCCCGGCGGCGGTGCGGAAGTGTTCTCCACGCATGTAAGAGAGTGCTTGTGTCCTGAGAAACTCTCACCTAACGGCTGGCTAGAAGTCATGAAGACCGCCCATCAGTTGGGCATTCGCTCTAATGCTACCATGCTATACGGCCATATCGAGTCCGTCGAGGAAAGAGTGGAACACTTATTGCGATTGCGAGATTTGCAGGATGAAACCGGTGGATTTCTTGCTTTTATTCCACTAGCGTATCACTCATGCGGAACGAACCTGGGTTCTGTAACCGGCATGAGACAACCCACAGGAATCGAAGACCTTCGAATGATTGCTGTTTCCCGATTAATGCTTGACAACTTCCAGCACATCAAAGCCTTTTGGATTATGTTGGGAGTCAAGCTTGCACAGGTGTCCCTGCACTTCGGTGCCGATGACTTCGACGGCACTGTGGTTGAAGAGAGAATCACACACTCGGCCGGGGCCGTGACTCCACAAGCCCTGACCATCACTGAGATCAGGCGACTTATCGAGGAAACAGGAACTGTACCCACAGAGAGGGATACGTTATACAATCTGGTTTGACCAACGTGTCAATGGAAGGGTTGCAAATCGTAAGTCCGCAGACTTTAGAAATGATACAGGAAATGCTATATGGTATATAGAGTTGTTGCTCCACCGTACATGAATTCGCGTCCGCTTGTCTGGGGTCTTCGTCAGGACTCAAATGCCTGTTGTGCTTTCAGCGTCCCGTCAAGTATTGCCAGAATGCTGGAAGCCCGCGAAATCCACGCAGGGCTTGTTTCAATAGCAGCATTATTCACCAATCCGCGACTGGCAATCGTTTCGGATATAAGTATCTCGTGCGAAGGACAGGCGGAAAGTGTCAAGATATTTCACAAAGTCCCTGTTGAGCAGATACGCACCGTAGCCCTTGATACCAGTTCGTTGACTTCGGTCTTGCTAGCGAGGATTATCCTGCAAGAACGGTTTGGTCTTACCCCGAAGTATGTCTCTATGCGGCCGGTTATTCCCAGAATGCTTGAAACTTGCGACGCCGCAGTTACGATTGGAGATGTCACGATGTGCGCTGACTCAAGGGACTATGAAGCGGTAGACTTGGGTCAGGAATGGTATAACCTCACAGGACTACCTTTTGTGTTTGCAGTCTGGGCTCTTGACAGGGAAATGTATTCGGATGGACTTATTTATGCGCTTTTGCGTTCTAAGCATCTGGGTATCGAGAGCCTTGAGGAGATTGCTCAAAGTGAGTCCCAGCGTCTTGGCCTCCACAAAGACATCTGCTACCACTACCTGGCAAGTATCATGCAGTATGACTTGACCGACTTGCACCTCGAGGCGATTGCCCTATTTAGACAGAAGGCTTTGGAACATTGCTTTGTAACTAGTAAGCACAGTATCGAACTCCTAGGTACAGCGGGAAACCTGGGAAGAGTACCTGCCTATGAGTAATGTAGAGAGAATTCTGACAAAAGCGGTCGAGGGTGAAAGATTAACCCGTCGAGAAAGTATCATTCTTTTTGAAGAAGCAGAACTGTTGGCGCTTGGTCTGGCGGCAGATGCTATATGCCGTCGCCTACATCCTGAACCATACCGGACGTATGTGGTGGACCGAAACATCAATTATACGAACATATGCGTCTCGGGTTGTCAATTTTGTGCCTTTTACCGAGAACCCGGCAGCGTAGAGGGGTATGTCTTGGGAAAGGAGCAAATCTACGCGAAGATTCGAGAAGCAGTCAGTCTCGGTGCTACCCAAATCCTGATTCAAGGAGGGCTTCATCCCTGTTTGCGCATAGAATATTTTGAGGAGCTGTTCCGAGATATCAAAAGCCAGTTTTCTGTGACTGTCCATTCACTTTCACCACCAGAGATTGTACACATTGCTAGAATCTCGAGCCTTTCTGTAGAAGAGACTCTGCTTCGCCTGAAAGATGCTGGTTTAGATTCGATTCCCGGTGGTGGGGCAGAAGTACTTTCGGATGCTTGTCGAAAAATCGTTAGCCCCAGGAAGTGCACTGCTGATGAGTGGATTTATGTAATGCAGGTCGCGCATTCGATTGGCATGCGGTCAACGGCTACCATGATGTTTGGACACGTAGAATCGTGCACAGACCGGGTGGAGCACCTGCTTCGAATCAGAGAACTTCAAGACAGGACCGGAGGGTTCACAGCATTCATACCTTGGACGTTCCAACCCTCGAATACCAGGCTAGGCGGACAAGCAGTTGGTGGATATGAATACTTGCGAACACTTGCTGTATCACGATTGGTGTTGGACAACATTAGGAATATTCAAGCATCCTGGGTCACCCAGGGATCAAAGATTGCACAGGTAGCATTGTTCTTTGGTGCTAACGACCTTGGAAGTACGATGATCGAGGAAAATGTGGTAGCTGCTGCTGGAGTCTCATTCCGCATGAATGAAGAGGAGATTCGCGCCACAATCCAGTCCGCTGGTTTCGAGCCTAGAAAGAGGGATACCTATTATCGCTTGCTGGAATGAAACATGTGTCATCATATTAGTCTGAGGAGGAAAGCTTGCAGTGACTGCTCAGCTAGCTGTTATCGGAGGTAGTCAAGCATATGCACTCTTGCAGCAGGGAGTGTTCCACGGTGAGCGGCTTGGTTGCCTAGACACGCCGTTCGGTACATCGCAAGCTGTGTGGCGATTGGACGTGGGTGGTCGTCAAGTACTATTCATGTCCCGCCATGGCGAGAAGGGTTATACGATTGCTGCACCTTGGGTGAATTACAGGGCGAATATCTGGGCGTTGAAAGAATTGGGTGTACAGGCGATAATTGCTTGGTCAGGACCTGGCGCACTTGACATCAAGATTCCTATAGGCAGTTTCGTCCTGCCGGACGATGTCATGGATGAGACGAAGCATCGCCCGTCCAGCTTCTTTGAAGGAAAAGGTCTGGGATTTGTTCGTCAAAATCCTGTTTTTTGTCCTAAGCTTCGTGAGCAAATCAGAACGGCAATTGGCAGCCTAGGTCTGAACTGCTTGTTTGGCGGAGTATACGTGTGCACCGAAGGTCCACGATTAGAGACCCCTGCAGAGGTGAGAAAGTATATTCTACTAGGTGGGCAGCTAGTAGGTATGACCATTTGCCCGGAAGTGTTTTTGGCACGAGAACTTGAAATGTGCTATGCCCCCATATGCTATGTGACTAACTACGCCGAAGGCATCCGGGAGCGCTCGTTTAAGTCGGGTATACTTTTCGAGGGACTCCTTGACGAAGATGAGTCCTCGGCGGTTTCAAGGGCTGTTTCTCTGTTCCCGACGATACTTGAGCGAGTAGCTTCTACTGAGTCGTCTATATCTTCTTGCCAATGCCATCAGCTAATGGAGCGTTACAGACGGCAGGGTAATATCGGTTCGGATTGGCGTACGTGGATAGACACACCCCGCAGCTAAGTCCACGATTGCAGACATACGCCGCGTACGAGCAATGCTTACCTGGTAATATTGCTAGTTGTTTGCTTTCCAACCTCGACGTATAATGCTCATAGGAGCAATAATGTATTTAGGTTGATGCCGCTGTGTTCCGTGTCAGCCTCAAATATTTGTAGTGTGAGGTGTAGTATGAAGGCAGTCCTTTTTCTAGTTATCTCGGCTATTGTTATTTTGACTCCTCTAGCATTTTCAGCGAACGATCGTCCTCTAATCTTTGGCCAAAACCCGATTCCAACGAATTGGTGGGGCTACGATAAGAATACTTATGACCCGGTGGAATTCGATAAGATGCAACAATCCGGTTGCTCCTCTGCACGTATAGGTGTGAACTGGGATCAAATCGAGCCCACGCGTGGGACAAGGAGCTGGGGGGAAATTGATCGCTGGGTAAAGCTATGCGTAGATCGAGGCATAAATCCTGTAATACTTATCAACAGCACGCCAACATGGGCGCTTCCTGATAACGTGAATCCAGAGATACCTGTGCCAGAGGCACGTTATCCGTGCCGGGAAGACATGGCAGCAGACTTTGAAAGCTTTGTTTTTGAGCTAGCGCGTCGATATCGTGGGTTAGTCCAGTATTATGAGTTTTGGAACGAGGCAAATGGCTATGGTTGGCATTGGGACGAGGGTTACCACCGATTGGATGAGTACACTCCCTGGATGGTACGTGCCTATAAACAGATAAAGCTAGCAGATCCTACCGCAAAGATGTCGACTAGTGGTTGGGATGATAATGGCGGTGCGGGGGACTATGACGTAGAGCGCCTGTATGATTATGGTGGCAAGGGCTACTTCGATGCAGTGGCGGATCACCCGTATTCACCAGGGCAAATCGATGAATGGAAAATCACCGATATCGTCAACAAACTCAACTCTATGGGAGACACGGACAAGACCATTTGGATCACCGAAATGGGTTGGCCAGCAAATGGTAGGGAGAGCACTGTGGCAGGCTGGATCACAGACTATTTCAACAAACTTGTCAATAACCATCCACGGGTGACAATCGCGACTTATCACACGGCAATGGACTTCCCGTGGGAAGATGTGGGATACGGACTCATCGATAAGAATTTCAACACAAAAGTAACCTGGGAGGCTTTCAGAAACTATGTCAAACCAACTCGCCCGGTGATCGGGAATTTTGTGGTCACAAAGCTATCCGCGTCGAGTGTTCGCATATCCTTTACAACCGATATTCAGGCCTCAGCGATGATAATGTATGGCCCCACTGATAAGTACGGGCTGGTGACCGGTAAAGATTCACCCTCTCAGAACCACTCATTTACGTTAATAGGGCTGTCCCCGGGTACTACCTATCATTACCGAGTGCGAGCCGGTGCTGGCGAGTATGCTGATACCTATAGTGCAGACAAAACATTCACCACAAATAGTGGCTCCGTCGTTCAGATAACTTCAGGACCAACGGTATCGAGTATCACGGAGACGTCTGCAGTCGTTAGCTGGACAACGAATGTTGCTTCTTCTAGCATGGTTGAATATGGTACTACGTTCTCCTATGGAAATAGTGCCTCGGTGTCAGGGAATACAACAAACCATGTGGTAATTCTCACTAGTCTACAGCCTGAGACCAATTACCAGTTCAGAGTTATATCGAGTGCATCCGGCTACGCAGATGCATCGAAGGAGGGAATACCTTTCAGAACGCTTGCACTTCCGGGAAATCTGAAGAACGGGAGCTTCGAGGACGGGGGTTCGGAATGGCGTTTCTGGGAAGTCTACCCGTGGGGGTATGATGGAAATGGAGACGGCAAGCCGGATTATCCGGGGCATGTATCTGTCTTCACATTTGGAAATGGCGCTTTGCCGCCATCACCGGCTGTCAAGGATGGGAACAAGCGCCTGACACACGATCGTGGCTATGCAAGTGGCGTTGGCGGAATGTATCAGACGATCAGAGCAGAAAACACCACGTATATAGTCTCCGGTTGGATAGCGGCAGGCTGTGATGGAGGCGATGAACTGGTCGAACTTCGCGCGATTGATGGGAAATATACAGGTGGTATTCCGGGCGGTACTGCTCTAGTTAGCCTGAATTCAAGCGCGAATTGGACCTGGTTTGCTGTACCAGTACGTCCTACTAGTGGGTTTCTTACCTTGGCTACCCGCGTAAGTCAATACAGCGCCGTTGGCGTCGTATCAGGGCATTTTGATGGTATTTCGGTGACTAAGACAAGAGAAGCCGCTGTTCAAGGTATCAAGAATATGCAAGTGGGCGATCTAGTTTCCACCAATTCTGCAAAGGTTGTTACGATGGTCGTTGACAGCTATACCTTCTACATCCAGGAAGATGATCGCTCTTCGGGTATCAAGGTGCATACCAGTTTACCGCATGGTCTCTCAAGAGGACAGAGAACGTTTGTCGCAGGCTATCTGGCGGTTAGTGACGGCGAGGCACTCATAGACAACGCTTGGGTTTTTGATCCGACGGAGGGAACTGAGCCTGAGCCTCTTGCTATGGCAAACAAGGCTGTCGGTGGTGGTTCACATGGTTGCCAACCAGGTATCGCTGATGCCGTCGGCCTTAACAATACGGGTCTACTGGTTCGCACCTGGGGCAAGTATACTAAGGTTAATAACACAACGTTCACTGTGGATGATGGTTCGGGTATACCCATTAGGTGCATTGTGCCCACGGGTGTAAGCCTTCCCACTAATTGGCAGTATGTGACTGTGACTGGCATCAGCTCATGCTATGTGGAAAACGGAAATATTCGGCCAATGATACGTGTCCGAAGCGCATCGGACATTACTCACGTGCCATGATATACCAACGGGTATCGATTCCACAGCAAAGGGATGTAATATTAAGGGCACTTCGCCTTCTGCCGGTAATACTTGGCTTTCTTTGTGTATCATCTGGTGGTGAGACTCTGAGAGGTGTTATAGGTGACACGGAGTTAGCTTTCGAGACAGTAAGAATTGAACCCGGCAAGCATGTGATGCTTGCTGTTAAAAAGAGTTGCCACTTACTGCAAATTCGAGAGGTGTACCCTGATGCTCCAAATCAACCTACGTATAAGTACGATATAAGGGTGAACGGTCGGTTAGTCTATGTACGAGAGCATCAAGGCACGGGCTTTGGGCCGGTTAGCTTTTTCATGCGCTTGCCGAGTTGGGCGCAGAAGACTCGCAGCATAGAGATCGTGAACCGCGGCACTTCTCCAGTCAGGATCGCCAATATTATTCCCACAGACGTAACTGAGCTAGCTGCTATCGAAAAGAGCGACAAATTCGGCTTGTATGGCGTGTTGGTTACGAATCATGGCTGGGATAGAGGCAAGGAGTATGTCCAGGAACTTGCGGCCAAGATGCCTTCCAAACCTGGCTTCTACAGAGGTTTTGCATTCGAACTTCCATATGCTTCTCTTTCTATCGAGAAGATTGCAGAACTTATAGACTCGAATCTGCTGTGGGCAAAGGAATATGACCTGACATACTTACCGGGCTTTACTTCCTGGTGGGCAGCGACTCCTCTCACTGTGCCGGATGGAGATGGCGGAGTGTTTGGAGACGTCAAGTATCAGCAGATTTGCTGGTCGCCAGAAGATATCGAAGATTCGTCAGAACTTAGACATCTTCTCGGCGACCGTTACAACATTCATTACGGGCTATCCATCCCTAATCAGTGGTCGAATTGCCCGTGGCTTACCATGAATCATCCCAAACTGAATGCGTATCGGTGCAAGACGTTGACTGATTCAGTGCGTATTCTTGCTAGCAAGATAAAGGGCTCGGGCATAAGACTGGAGGGGATTTATCTTGAGAACGAGCCTCGTTATTGGGATAGCTTCATGGAAGCAGGAAATCCCAGAAGCAAACGAAAGACAGTTTGGGCAGACTTCAACCCGGTTGTCGTAGCTGATGCTCTGAAAGATGGTGTAGCACTCGACCCGTCCGATGGTTTGGATAAAGGAGAGCGGTTATGGCTTCACCGCAATGTGGCAAGATATAATCAAACGACCGTGGATTGGGTGCTACAAGAGCTGAAATTAGCAGGATTACGTACGAGTGTCTATACTCATTCACTTCAATTGCTTGGATTTCCTGGTGACGAAATTGGTCACCCTATGTCAGAATTTGCATACGTCAAAGGAGCGCGCGTTGGTCTGGAAGGCATGTGGACTAAGCTAGCAGATTTTGAACGCGTCAGGGAGTGGGGACCGTGGGCTAACGTCAATCGCGAAGAAAACGACGGTCGTGATATCAAGGAGCACCTTTGGGATCTGCGGGTCACCTATGCACGCGGCGGTAAGCTTTATAATTCCTACAACTGGCAGGCCATTGGTTCAGATAGGGTCTTTGGCTACATGAAGGAGTTTATCGATACGCTCCCGCAGGTGGAGATGCCGGTTACGATCGTTCAGAAGGACAACAAAAGGCGTCTAACGTTTGCCACCACATCGCTTGATGTCCAAGGGGCAAACTTGGCCAGGATTTCCATCACGCTCACCGGGCGTATTCCATGCGCACTGCTTGGAAGCGTTAGGAATGCCGCAGGCAGGACTGTTGGTTTCTCGAGGGCAGAGGGTCCATTTGAAACCGGCACTCATACTATTGAGTTTTGGTTCTCAGAGCCATTCGAGTTTCGCCCTGGTGAGCGGGGAACCTTCCATATCTGGGCTGAAGATCAAGCGTACAATAGGCTGATAGAGATTACCGAGAGTACTTTTCTTTTTGACCTTCGTCGGGAACGAAACCAAAGTCTAATGATAATTGCTCGGGCTGAAAAAGGTAGATTACGAGTGGACTGTGGGCTTGTGCAGCCTTGTACACTTAAGAGGAGAGGTAGTCTAAATGTATTACTTGAGGGTTAAATCTATCAGTAAACGTTGGATATATCCCTTCATGGGGTTACTGCTTTTTATGGTGTTATGTAGTCAACTCAGTGCTACTGATGCTCGCCATATCTATGGTATCCATTGGTGGGGACATACACCGGGTCAACCAGTTGACACTACCCCGAAAACTCTGCTGGATGTTCCGGAATGTTCAGCTTGGGACACAGAGATTGTGTTGACTCACGATTCCAGCATGGCTGCCAGCAATTTCACAGGTTTGTTTCAGACACTCTACGGTTGGAATGTCAGTATTATCACTAGGATAGACTACAAGTGGGGAGAAGTCCTTCCTGCTCCTAGTAGACCCGATTATGCCACTTGGGGCCAGTCGATAGTTAATGCGATAAACCAGCTCGCCGATTGGTGCCATATCTGGATCATTGGTAACGAGCCTAATCTCACTCTGGAGGCAAATGGTTGGCCGGACTCGAAAATCCAGCCAGCGGACTACGCTGCTGTATACCGAAATGTAAGAAATTACATCCGCACTAATGCGCGAGTCGGAGCCGCTGGGCCGCATATCGTTCTCATCGCGGGCCCGAGCCCCGGTCCAGCTATGGACGTGCGCTGGATGTCTGGGACAGAATACCTGGATGCTGTACTTGCCAACATTCCGCCTTCCGAAGTTGATGGAGTTGCTATACACGCCTACGCTGGAGATATCAATACGTTTCGGAACGACTATCGGTCGCAACTTCAAGTTATAGACAACAGAGGATGCGGGAACAAGCCTGTTTGGATTACAGAATTTAACCGTAAGGTGAGGGATGATGATGATGAACAATATAGCGCCAATTTTGTCCGTCAAGCCTTCGACGATGTTGCCCAGTGGAATGGCACAGTCGGCAACCATAACATCGTCGGGATGACTTGGTTCATATACGACTCCAATCAGCAGGCTGCGGGGTTGTGGAACTCGTTTGCCATCGAGTACTGGAAGGATCACGGGTTTCCCGCAGGTGATTCCCGAGATCTATTTACAGCCTTCCAGCAGGCAGTTGACCTTCGCTATCCTGCCGGTATATACGGCACACGTGTGGTACCCGTGGCATGGTCTGATGAGTTCAACGATGGGGTATTGGATCAGACGGCGCCAGAGCCGGACTGGTCTACGTATACAGCGTCTGGTGGGTCGATTCAGGAGACAGGGGGATACCTCAGGCTGGCGGGTACGA